>JAEEGL010292099.1_pt1 | contig 73378 bp, 54 predicted proteins | sample 9134231 | NCBI WGS metagenome assembly JAEEGL01 (sample SAMN16246548, study PRJNA631951) | gut metagenome | biome: gut microbiome; feature: rumen; material: fiber-attached | host: Bos | place: Iran: Karaj | collected 2018-10 | reverse complement strand
GTGCCGTCATCTGCTGCACGGCTTTCGCCATCAACCCCTTCCGCATGGTCATAATCGGCCTCATAGGCACATGGGTCAACGGTCTGGTTGTGGACTACTTCACCGCCACGCTCAACAATCACAAGCGTCTCTGCATCGTCAGCAAAGACTACGAGCGCATACGCCAGTACATCATCAACGAACTGCATCGCGGCTGCACCCTCTATGAGGTCACCGGTGGCTACAGCGGCGAGAAGAGCATCGAGCTCGAGGTGCTGCTCAACAAGGACGAATACAGCAAGATACTGGTGTGGATGAAAGAGGAAAAGATCGACGCCTTCTCCACCGCCGGCAACGTCAGCGAGGTGTACGGCTTCTGGGCCAGCGGCAAAAGACGCAAAGAGCTCAAGGAGCAGAACGACAAGAGGTAAAGGTTACTGGTTACAGGTTACTGGTTACAGGTTACTGGTTACAGATACAGGTTACAGATTACAGGTTACTATGGACAGACGATCATTTTTGAAAGGATTAGCCGGGGCTACGGTGGCGGGTGCCGCCGTGGCGGCCGGATGCGACCATCCCAACGCCGTCAAGGCCGAGGGCTACGCCGCCGGCGAGGTGCCGACGGGCAGCATGACCTACCGCAAGGACGCCCACGGCCAGGACGTCAGCCTGCTGGGCTTCGGCATGATGCGCCTGCCCATAGAGGGCGGTGGCAGCCTGCGCGACAAGCCCGATGCCAAGCTCGACCAGGAGCTGATAAACCGCATGGTGGACTATGCCATGGAGCACGGCGTCAACTACTACGACACGGCACCGGTGTACCTGCGCGGCATGTCGGAGAAAGCCACCGGCATAGCCCTCAACCGACACCCGAGGGAGAAGTGGCTCGTGGCCACCAAGCTGAGCAACTTCCGCAACTGGAGCCGCGAGGAGAGCATCAAGATGTATGAACAGAGCTTCGTGGAACTTGGCGTGGACTACATAGACTACTACCTGCTGCATTCGTTCGGAGGCGTGAGCGACGACGGCACAAGCGACTTCGAGAAGCGCTTTGTGGACAACGGCATGCTGGACTTCCTCATGGCAGAACGCGAGAAAGGGCGCATACGCAACCTTGGTTGGTCGTTCCACGGACTGCAGTCGGAGTTCGACAAGGCATTGGCGCTGCACGACAAGTACCACTGGGATTTCGCGCAGATACAGATGAACTATGTGGACTGGCACTATGCCCATGAGATTGAGCCGGAGAACATCAACGCCGAGTATCTGTACACAGAGCTTGACAAGCGCGGGATACCGATAGTAATCATGGAGCCTGTGCTCGGCGGCCGCCTGGCGACCCTCAACGAGGCGCTGGCCAACCAACTGAAGGCCAGCGAGCCCGACCGCAGCCTCGCCTCGTGGGCCTTCCGCCACCTGGGCATGTTCCCTCGCATCATGACCTCGCTGAGCGGCATGAGCGCCATGGAGCACGTGGAGGACAACGTGCGCACCCACTGTCCGATAACGCCGCTGAGCGACGAACAGATGCTGCTGCTGGAGCATGTGGCCGACGAGTTTGCCCACTACCCAGCCATCCCTTGCACCGCATGCCAGTACTGCATGCCGTGCCCCTACGGCTTGGACATACCGGGCATATTCAGCTTCTACAACAAGAGCCTCATGGAGGGCAACATAGCCACCGAAGGCACCGTGGAGCAGAGGGAGTTCCGCCGCGCACGCAAGGCATTCCTCACCACCTATGACAAGAGCATCGAGCGGCTGCGGCAGGCCGACCACTGCATAAACTGCGGCGAGTGCCTCACGCATTGCCCCCAAGGTATCAAAATACCCGATAAGATGCACATGATAGAAGATTATACAAACAAACTTAAAGATTCATTGGTATGAAGTTATTGTTTTTAGGCACTTGGGAAATAATCGTCATTGTCCTCGTGGTGCTGCTGCTCTTCGGAGGCAGGAAAATTCCCGAACTGATGAAAGGTATCGGCAAAGGCGTCAAAAGCTTCAAGGACGGCGTCAACGGAATTGAAGAGCAGAAGGACGAGGAAAAGAAGTGACCTTCTGGGAACACCTCGATGAGCTGCGCCGCCGCATTTGGTACGTGCTGCTTGCGGCATTGGTGGCGGCGGTGGTGTGCTTCTGTTTCAAGGAGCAGCTCTTCGCCGTGGTGATGTATCCCAAGCCCGATGGTATGCGGCTTATAAATGTAGAACTCACGCAGCAGTTCCTCACCCACATGAGGGTGGCCCTATGGGCAGGTCTGTTGGTGGTGTCGCCCTACATCCTCTATCAGATGTTTGCCTTTGTGGCGCCTGGTCTCTACCAGACCGAACGGAGGCTGGCGGTGCGCGCAGTAGGATGCGGATACCTGCTCTTCCTGGCAGGGGTGGCACTCAACTACTTCGTCATCTTCCCCTTCACGGTGCGTTTCCTCGGCGGATACCAAGTGAGCGAAGAGGTTGCCAACAACATCACACTGAGCAGCTACATAGCGGTGCTGGGGGTGATGAGCCTCGTGATGGGCGTAGTGTTCGAGCTGCCGGTACTCTGCTGGCTGCTGGCAAAGATTGGGGTGCTGAAAGCCGACTTCATGAAAAGATACCGGCGGCATGCCATTGTGGTGATACTAATTATCGGCGCCATAATAACCCCTACAGGCGACCCCTTCACCCTGTCGCTCGTCGCGGTACCGATATACCTGCTATGGGAAGTGAGCATACTGATAGTAAAACATACAGAACGATGAAACACAGTATTTGGTTATTGGTTTTAGGTTATGGGATATGGGCACTATGCTCATGCCAAAGACCGGTCAAGTCAGACGATGTCTGCAACAACTGTGCAAAGGCTCTCATTGCCTATGCCGAGCAATATCCCGAAGCAGAGCCCACGGATATGTACAAACTGGTATTCCAGGACATGTACGGCCCGGGGCACCTGTTGACCGACTCCACCGCAGCACTGCGCTATATCAACGCCGAACTGGAGGCCATGACAGACAGCACAAAGTTCCCGCTATATGAGTACACACTGTGCGACAGCAACTTCGTACGAGTCAACCTCACGCTGGTGCAGGATGGCATACTCACAGCTGAACAGCTGGCCGACGCCATGGTGCGCAGCGCCGAAGGCCTGCCGACACCAGGCCACAAGTATGTCGTAAGCCATAGCGACGCCTTCAAAGCAGCCTACAACCCACACTACCGCATCATTAGACGCGACATCTTCGAACAGGAAATATTACCGTTAATACCATGATAGCGAAATTATACAAAGCATATCTTGCCAGCCGTCGCGTGACCACCGACTCGCGTGCCATCACGCCTGGCTGTCTTTTCTTTGCCTTCAAGGGTGCCACTTTTGATGGCAACGCTTTTGCCCCACAGGCATTGGAACAGGGCGCGGCACTGTGCGTCATCAGCGACCCGCAGTACAAGGTGGACAAGCGCTGCTTCGTTGTGCCCGATGTGCTCGCCACACTGCAGGAGCTGGCGCGTGAACACCGCAGGCACCTGACAATACCGGTAATAGGCATTACCGGTACCAACGGCAAGACCACCACCAAGGAGCTCGTGCATGCAGTGCTCGCAAAGCGATACAAAACCTCTGCTACGGCAGGTAATTTCAACAACCACCTCGGTGTGCCGCTCACGCTCCTTTCCATACCCGCCGACGCACAGATAGCCATCGTGGAGATGGGAGCCAACCATCCTGGCGAGATAGCAGGCCTCTGCGGCATTGCAGACCCCGACTGCGGCCTTATCACCAACGTTGGACGAGCACACCTTGAGGGCTTTGGCTCTTTCGAGGGTGTGGTGAAGACAAAGACGGAGCTCTATCGCCATCTGGCAAGCAAAGAAGGACTCGTATTCGTTAATGCCGACAACGAGCGGCTAACGCAAGAAGCCAAGGGGTTGAAGACATGCACATACGGCCGCAGCGAAAGCGCCGACGTGCGTGGCACTTATGTTGGCAGCGACCCGTACCTGCACTTCTACTTCGAGGTGGGCGACAATGTCTACAACGTGCGGACACACCTGCTTGGTGCATATAATTTCGACAATTGCATGGCCGCAGTGGCTGTGGGCTTACGCTTCGGCGTCGAGCCTTTCGACATCAAAGAAGCCATAGAAGAATACATACCTGCCAATCAACGCTCGCAGTGGAAAGAAACCGACAACAACAAGCTCTACCTTGACTGTTACAACGCAAATCCGTCGTCCATGGCCGCAGCAATAGCGTCGTTCGCGGAGATGAATACCGGAACACCAAAGGTAGCCATTATCGGTGCCATGCGTGAACTAGGCGACGCCTCCGTAGAGGAACATCGCAAACTCGTACAGGCCCTCAACAATTGTCACCTTGAACATTGCCTACTCATCGGCCATGAGTTTGACGGCATCACCTTAGGCTCAAACATGACCCTCATGCACGCCACCGAGGAGGCTGCGGAGTGGTTGAAAAACGCAAAATTGCAGGGGAAAACGATACTCGTCAAAGGGTCAAATTCTAACAGATTGTGGACCCTGGAACCACTTCTGTAGACATCATTATACAGAAGAATAGCAAAAATATCAAACTGTGGTGCAAAGAGATACAAAAAAATTACAAGAATTATTTTGTCGTATAGAAAAAAAGTAGTACTTTTGCACCCGATTTCAAAAGGAAATCACCGACGAAAGATGCCGGTTAAAAGTTCGGGGTGTGGCGCAGTTGGCTAGCGCACTTGCATGGGGTGCAAGGGGTCGAAAGTTCGAGTCTTTTCACCCCGACTTTTTTATTCTGTGGACGGGTCATGAAGTATGACAACAAAACGTGAGATACCAGTAGCTCCCGCGCAACCATCAACACCAGAGCACATATTCTCAATCTTTATATTCACCGTAGGTGGCAGAACACTGTATAGATAGTTCTCAAGTGTCTGGATACGGTGTGCCGTAAGGTATTCATTGAATTTGGCATCATCGGTGATATCATTAGATAGTGAAGCCTTTACCTGTATTTCCGGATTATCCGACAGGAAACGCACAAGAGGCTCAAGTTGCGTCTTGCCGTACTCACTGAGTTCCAAATCTACATTATGTCCAAACAGGTCAGTATAATAGATGCGCTGGTCGAGGAGCAACTTATCTAAAGCCACGTCAAGACGTTGCTCTGCAATTAGAAACTCGTCATCGGCCTTTGCCGTGTTAACCTGCTCATAGGTGACAAAATAGCCATGTATTGAGAATGATAATTCATAATACTGGTCACTCTGCAAATAGAGTCGATAGAAACCATCCTCGTCAGTAACAGCGGTACAAATGGGATGTCCGTTCTGCGAAGCAACCACACGAACCATGGCCAGAGGGTTGTCATATTTGTCGAGGGCGCGTCCCCAGAGAAGCAATCCATCGAGTGAGCCAGAGAATGAATAAAGCTGCGAATCGCTGTCACTCTCGACACGCTTAGACACCCAATAGCCATAATTCCGGACGGTATCTATAGTCATATCGAAATCATCGGCGTCAGGACTATTAAGTGGCGATGGGAGTTTTTGGACTCGGCAGCGTCCTATCTTTAGCATACCAACTGTATCACCATGGACGCGGTCGGATATAAGACGGGTAGAGTAAACGTCAAGATAGGCATGATCATCCTCGTGCCCATTGGAAGAAAAGAGAAGACAATCTCGGTATATCGACGGAGTGACCTCATCATATTCGGTATTGATACGGTTACCCAAATTGATAGGCCGACTCCACTTGCCGTCGGCGTAAAGTGAATACCAAAGATCATAACCGCCGTAACTGCGACGTCGTTCTTGCGAAGAGAAAATCATAATGGATCCATCCGCGGTGAAAGTTGGATGCTCAACCGTCATACCACCCATACGCACTTTTTTAACCTTAAGCTTTCCATTATTTCCTTCTTTAGCACAGAATAGATATGATTGACCTTGGCGGTCAAGCTGCGTAAAATACAAATCACCTGTAGATGGATGACGTATCACATATTGTACATCTTCCGCAATCTTGACGAACGTAGTGTCAGCCCAGAAGCCGAGGAGCTGTTCTCCACTGCGTTGCGCAAGGAGGAGCACGCCCGAAGCGTAACAATAAAGGTCCCCGTCAACAATGGATACATTATTAACTTCTCCCGGAAGGAGAGCCATCTTCTGGTGATTGGCACTAAAGGCAGATTCCTGTGCCTGCACACTAAAAGACAACAGGAACAACAAGGATAACAATATTTTATTTCTCTTCATTTCTTGTTTTGTTGTTTACCAAAGCCAACGGTAATGCCTCACTGATACTGGTTATATAGTGGAATTTGAGCCCTGTGAGATAGTCTGGTTTTATATCCTCAACATCACGACGATTTTCATGACACATAATAATGTCGGTGATGCCAGCACGCTTAGCAGCAAGGATTTTTTCCTTGATTCCTCCAACCGGGGTAACGTCGCCCCTAAGGGTTATTTCCCCTGTCATAGCCACATTGGATTTTACCTTACGGTGAGAGAGTGCAGATACCATCGCCACAAATATTGTGATACCAGCTGAGGGACCATCCTTGGGCGTAGCGCCCTCCGGAACATGAATGTGGATATTACTCTTGGCAATGCTATCATTGGTAATACCAAAAGATTTAGCATTTGACTTAAGATACTCGTATGCCAACGTAGCAGACTCCTTCATCACTGAGCCGAGATTACCTGTCATTGTGAGTGTACCTTTACCCTTACTGAGAGAGCTCTCAATAAAAAGAATCTCTCCACCAACCGGGGTCCATGCAAGACCGGTAACAACACCTTCTCGTGGTTCACGTTGTGCACGTTCATTATTATGAATTGGCAAGCCGAGCACCTGCTTCAGTTCGTCATCAGTAACAGAGATTTTTGTCTTGACACCCTGTTCAAGTTCTACAACACGATGCCTGACTATTTTAGACAACTGCTTATCCAACTGACGCACACCACCCTCGCGAGTATATTCGTTAACGACACGCTCTATGATATCAACCGGAATGCGAAGATTCTTGCCGTTAATGGCATTCTCCTTCATAATGCGTGGCAATAGGTGATTCTGGGCAATCTGAACCTTTTCCTCAAGAACATAGCCACTGAACGGAATAATCTCCATACGATCAAGCAGTGCCGGTTGTATGTCTGCAATACTGTTGGCCGTAGCAATAAAGAAAACATGAGACAGGTCGTAGTCGATACCCAAGTAGTTATCATGGAAGCGGCAGTTTTGCTCTGGATCTAAAACTTCCAGAAGAGCCGATGAAGGATCTCCCGTAAAATTGTTACGCTGAACCTTGTCTATCTCGTCGAGTACAAAAACAGGGTTTGAAGCCTCGGCTTTAGCCAGTTCCTGGATAATACGACCTGGCATAGCGCCAATATAGGTGCGGCGGTGGCCTCGTATTTCCGCCTCGTCATGTAGTCCACCAAGAGCCACACGGCGATACGGGCGACCCATTGCCGTGGCAATACTGCGGCATACAGATGTCTTGCCTGTACCCGGAGGTCCAACGAGACAAAGCACTTGCGCCTTACGTTCGATACCCTTCTCATGCTGACGCTTCATTACAGCAAGATATTCTATTATGCGGTCTTTAACCTTCTCAATGCCATAATGGTCGGCATCCATGATACGCCGAGCTTCGCCCAAATCGAACTTCTCCGGAACAACATTATCCCATGGCAGATCAAGTAAAGTCTCAAGATATGCAAACTGCACAGTATAGTCTGGTGACATCGGAGATAGGCGGTTCATCTTACTCAACTCCTTATTGAATAGCTCAGACACACGTGTACCCCATTTTTTTTCCTTGGCACGTTTAGCCAACTCTTCAAGTTCTGGAGATGAAAAAGAACCGCCGGACTGTCCACCTAACTCCTCTTGGATAACATCCATCTGATGGCGAAGGTAGTATTCTCGTTGTTGCTTTCCAATAACGTCGCGTGTCTTGTCGTCAATCTCCTTACGGAGTTCTTCAAGCCCCTTAAGAGTTCCCATCTGAGACAGCATCTTGTCGACACGGTCAGGGTAGTTATCGCACGCGAGGAATTCATATTTCACCTTTGCCTCAAGTTCCATGTGTGCAGCAGCAAAGTTTACAAATATCTTGTCGCTGCCAATGCCACTTAGCATCGAACCAATTTCATTGTCCGGCATTCGAATACGCATCAGCTCACCATACTGTGTACGCAAACGCTTTATCTTACGCTTGAATGCAGGCAATGCCATACCTTCATCGCGTTCAGGTGCCATGGCGACACTTCCAACCATATATGGTATGTGGCGACTAACGACAAGGGAATGACACCGCATAACACCCTGAAGAACTGCTATGGTAACATCATTTCTAAAATCAAACACCTTAAGGACCTTAGCCACTACGCCCACCGGGTACAAGTCGTACTCTACGGGATCATCAGCCGTATTCATCTGTGTAAAAACGAGTATATGGCGACCTGAACCCTTGACATCATCAAGCAGCTTGCGCGACTTTGCCCTACTTGCTGCTATTGGAAGTATTACCCCAGGAAGCAATACCTGATCCATTACTGGCAACACTGGCATTTCATCTTCTATAGAGCCGTCCGTGAGAAGGAGATCCTCATCATTCTCATCTATAACCGGTACAATGTCGGCCTTAATATTTAATCCTGCGGCAAAAAGTTCGCCGAGGTCTTCAATAGCTATCTTCTTCATATAACAGCACGATAAACGCAAAAACAAGACAAAATGTTTCGTTTTTCCGGCATTTATTCTTCGTGATAGTATATTCTTTTAACACGAGGTGAAACGGCAGTAAGAAGTTCATACGGGATAGTTCCCGCTGCTTTAGCGTTTCGCTGAAGCAAGTCTCCTTCACCAAATATCACAACACGATCACCCTCAACACAATCAATATCGGTAACATCTATAAAACACATATCCATACAAACGCTACCAATAATAGATGCCTCTTGGCCGTTGATAATTACACTACCCCTGCAATATCCAAGACGTCTATGAAGACCATCGGCATAGCCAATAGTAATAATGGCTATACGCGAGGGCCGTTCTGCACGCCAACGGCAATTGTAACCCACAGTGTCGCCTATCTGGATATCTTTTATTTGCGAAATCAGTGTTACCAGACGACTCACCTGAACCAACTCATTCTGCACCTCTGGCTCCGGACTTATACCATATAAACCTATTCCGAGCCTAACCATATCCATTTGAGCTTCAGGAAAACGAGTTATACCTGAAGAGTTTAAAACATGCTTAATACCCGGCAATCTTTTGCTCCACTCCTTGAACCGTGATATCTGATTCCTTGTAAACTCATCCATCTCAGGGTCGTCTGCACATGCCAAATGAGTGAAGACGCTCTGCACCTGCAACACATCATCATGTCCCTCTATCCTGCTAATCAATGCTTCTATATCTGAGCCGCTAAAACCAAGTCGGTGCATACCCGTATCAAACTCCACATGCACAGGATACTTGAACCCGAGCGAAAGCAGCTTGAGTCGCTCAGCAAAAAGTTCAAGTATACGGAAAGAATAAATATCTGGTTCTAATCGGTAATGTATCATGTCGTCGAAGGCCGCCTCTTCAGGATTCATTACCATTATTGGCAATGTAATGCCTCCTCTCCTCAATTCTACACCCTCGTCAGCATAGGCAACGGTAAGATAGTCAACACCACTAAACTGCAAAGCCGACGCCACCTCCACTCTTCCTGCCCCATAACTTGATGCCTTCACCATTGCCATCAACTTTGTAGTAGGCCGAAGTCTTGCCCTATAGTAATTTAAATTATGTATAAGCGCACCAATATTCACCTCCATCACCGTCTCATGATTCTTCTTCTGCAGCAACTTGGCGATACGCTCGAACTCAAACACTCGTGCACCCTTTAGCAAAATCGTGCTGTTCTGCAATTGTTCTATACGATAGTTGTCAATAAAATCCTGCGTAGATGAGAAGAATGCAGAATCTATATCTCTAAACAGTTCTTTACAATGGCAAAAAGCCTCTCCTATACCAATTAAACGTGTAATACCTCGTTGCTTTACAATTGTTAACACATGCGAGTATAGTTCAATGTCTGGCAAACCTGTCTGCAAGATATCACTAATAATCAAAACCTTATTATCATGCTGATTTATATGGCTAATGTAATCCAGTGCAATATTGAGAGAATTTAGGTCAAGCGAATAACTATCATTTATTAGCAAACTGTTTCCTGCGGCCTCATCCATCTCAAGACGCATTTCCACAGGCATAAGTTTCGCACAACGCTCCTCAATAGTTTGCACCGGATATCCCCAATATAGCATCAAGGCGACACAATGCATGGCGTTTTCCTGAGAAGCACGATCTACAAAAGGTATCACCACGCTGAAACGATTCTCATGATATTCCAATTCCATGACCGAACAACCCTGTCGTATATCTACTTGCAGCAAATGCACATCACTATCGTCACCACGTCCCCACGTAAACATCCTCACACTGTGGAAACTCTCAATACCGCTTACTGCTGAATGTATATCCTTGTGGTCAATGCAATATATCAAAGTATCGCAATGCGTGAAGAGCTGTAGTTTCTCTGCTATTTTCTGTTCTCTCGTAAGGAAATTCTCATCATGTGCGCAACCAACATTGGTAAAAATTCCAACTGTAGGCATAATAATCTTTTGAAGATTATGCATCTCTCCTACCTCAGATATGCCAGCCTCAAAGATTCCCATCTTGTCTGCATCGGACATCTGCCACACTGACAACGGTACGCCTATTTGTGAATTATAGCTTTTAGGACTTGAAGCAATATGTCCTTCAGGCGAGAGCAACTGTACTAACCAGTCCTTAACGATAGTCTTTCCGTTACTTCCCGTGATACCAACCACAGGAATAGTGTATTTCGCTCTATGGTTGGCTGCTATCAATTGCAATGCACGCACTACGTCATCAACACGCCAAATATTGGTATCTGGATACTCTATCGTGCAATCATTTGGTACAACAAAGGACCTTACGCCACGCTTATATAGTCCTTCTATATACTTGACACCACTATTGCGTTTTGTAGCAATAGCAAAAAAAACTGTCCCCTGTACCTCTGAGAGCCTACGACTATCTGTAAGCAGATGCAACACCTCATCTTCTGGTTGGTACACCTGTGCCCAACTAGGCATTATTATCTCGCTTATTTCCGCTGTTTTCATTTATGTTTCAATATTTGGAAACCTATACCACATTCCAGACATCGGCGTCCGACACAGTATTTATTATAAAGCTGCAACAGAGCTTGACTCTCCGCAGCATTCGATGGTTCTATTCCTGCCCGTTTCCAACGTCGCATTACTGCATTATCTTCTGCAGGCAACTGCTCAAGCAAATCTATTGCTTGGTCTTTGTATTTATCCTGACCATGCTCTGTTCCATAAAGGAAAAGTAACGGTACCCATGCGTTGATTATCAGCATCTGGGACTGCACTCTACCTATTCGCTTCACCAATGATTTATCTGTCGGTTTATCGAATTTATAGTGACTATCCCAATATTCGGATGCATGTTGGTCAAACAGCCTCTCTAATTCTTTAGCATTTGTTGCATTCAACAATGTAGCAAATAAGTTAGACGTCGTCGACAAAAGCTGCGCAAATTGACTTATGCGAATTGTAGGAAAACTTGATGGTCTAAGACAGTAGAACTTCCACATATACCCACCAATAGGGTTCAACGCAGCAGCCCCTCCAATAGCATTGTAGTCAGCTTGCAGTTTCCGAGGATAGTCGTCTTCAAAGTAACCTTCAAGCAATCCAGCCTGTCCCATAAGCAAGGCCTCAACTCGCTGTGGATTATCTTTCCATCTATATAGCAACCTTTGGTCTGTAGCTTTGGCGAGGAGTTCGAACGGCAAGGCATTTACCTTACCGCCAAAATAACGAGCCATAAGCCAGTAGCAAGTCTGCTCCCATCCACCTCGACTCTCATCAAGCAACCTTTTAACCACTTCTGTTTTAGCCGCTATACGCTCTATTGTCAATCGTCCAATAAACGACTTCAGCACGAACTCCGATACTTCGCCCAACATTCCGCTGCAAGGTACTTCATCGTCGCCAGCGGGTCGTACCAAGGCATCATAATTTGCAATCAGTGATGGATGGAGATATTTTTTTAGTTCTACCGTTGGCGGCACACGTCCGTTTTGCAGAGTAATCTCACAATCTTGTTCATACACTACATGCAGAATAATGTTGTTATAAGCCTTATCCTCCATGTGGTGGTGAGCTTTCCAGTCTGACGCTCGTACATGAACTTCCACGTTTCCAACCCATTCCACATCGCCAATACGCACTCTTGCATTGAAGAAGTCAGGGCCGGCATCATGATTATAATCACCTGCACACAATACGACAACAGGCTGGCCATCAATGGTGGTCAGCCCGTGGTCGAGCAACTGATGCTGCCACACGTACTGTAGGAAGTCTTCTGTCATTAGTTGAACATCTCTTTCATCTTGTCGAAGAAGCCTCGTTCCTGTTTCGTCGGGTTAGGCTGGAAGTTTGGATGCCCGTTTAACTCATCAAGCATCTTCTTTTCCTCCTTAGTCAACGACTTGGGCACCCACACATTTAGGCACACAAGCAAGTCACCACGCCCATATCCATTGAGTACCGGCAATCCTTTACCACGCAGACGAACCACCCTACCCGATGGTGTACCAGCATCTATCTTTATCTTAACCTTGCCGCTGAGTGTCGGTATCTCCACCGTCGCACCCTGTGCAGCCTCGCTAAAGGTGATAAATGCATTGTAATAAAGGTTGGCATCCTGACGCTCAAAGACATCATGATCCAACTCCTCAACAAGCACAATCAAATCACCTGCTATGCCACCTCGAGGCGCAGCGTTACCCTGACCCTGCATGGCCAGTTGCATGCCATCCTGGACACCAGCCGGAATGTTTATAGTGATTATCTCGTCGCTCTTTACTATACCATCACCATGACAATCATGACACTTGTCCTTCACAACCTTGCCTTCACCTCCACAGTGCGGGCATGCGCTCTGCGTCTGCATCATGCCCAGCATGGTACGCTTGGTCTCGGTCACCACACCAGCACCATGGCAGTGTGGACAAGTCTCCAATTTGCCGTCCTTTGACCCAGTACCGTTGCAGGTCTTGCATGGCACGTATTTACTTACCTTTATCTTTTTCTCGCAACCACGGTCTATTTCCTCAAGAGTCAACTTGACCTTGATGCGTAGATTAGTGCCACGCAGCACACGTCGTGCGGCACCACCTCCGCCAAAACCCGTGAAACCGGTACGGAAACCTCCGCCGAACAGGTCACCGAAAATGCTGCCAAACTGCGAGAATATGTCATTCATATCCATGCCGCCCTGGCCATATGCCCCATCCACTCCCGCATGACCGTACTGGTCATAACGAGCCTTCTTGTCAGGATTGCTAAGCACATCATATGCCTCGGCGGCCTCCTTGAACTTTTCTTCAGCCTCCTTATCACCGGGGTTGCGATCAGGATGATACTTCAAGGCCAGCTTGCGGTATGCCTTCTTCAACTCATCCGGTGTAGCGTTTTTGTTGACGCCAAGCACTTCATAGTAGTCTCTCTTTGCTGCCATAACACATGTCTCCTATTAGAATGCCACCACTACTTTTGCGTAGCGCAGTACTTTGTCGTTCAAATAATAGCCTTTCTCTACAACGTCGACCACCATACCCTTCTGCCCCTCTTCGACGGCAGGTATGCGGGTTATTGCCTCGTGAAGGTTCTCGTCAAACTTTTCACCTTTGACTTCCATGGCTTTCAACCCCTTTTGCTCGAGGATCTTCATCATTTTGTTGTAGATAAGCAACACACCCTCGTCGTTGGCAGTGGCCGAAAGGGCACGCTCAAAGTCGTCGATGACAGGCAATATCGCTTTCATCATCTCCTTGCTGCCGTTAATTAGCAGGTCCGCTTTCTCCTGATTGGTGCGCTTGCGATAGTTCTCATATTCTGAATACAGACGCAGGTACTTGTCGTTCAATGCAGCCAGTTTCTCTCCCATCTCCTGCACCTTGTCGGCATCAGAGGGCTCTGTTTCAGGCTCTGCAGTCGTTTCGGTATCCTGCCCCTCAACCTGTTCTTCCACAGGCTGCTCTTCTTGCTTCAATTTCTCTTCCGCTTCTGCGGTATTGTGTTCTTTCTTACTCATGTCCTTGGTTTATTTTCCTGCCTTTATAATAGCAAAAAGGCTGCCAATGGCAGTCCTGACTGACATTTTGTCACCACTCACCACTTGAATATATCCTTTGGCGAGCGCGGCCTGCGCGCTGTCAACCACCGGAAATCTGGCAACCGCTTCATATCATCGGGCAATTCCATGACAGGGTATGTCTGCATGTCGGGCTTATCGTATGTAACAACTCTCGATGCGGCATGCGAGGTATCAAAATAGATACGCATATCGGTACCCACACCCACATTGGCTCCAACCAGCTGCAATGTACTGTCAGCACCCTCATCGGTGATGTAATATACCATCTGGGCATTGCTCAGAATGTCTACATAAAGAGGATTGCCGTCACTGAAATAGACCACACCTTGGCGTCCTTTGAGCTGGTTGAACTTTTCCCTGTCTACCTGCTCGACAGCAAAGCAGTCGGTGCGCAAATAAACTATCTTTACACCCGACGTGTCATGTTGCAGCTCAATGGTATCCGCCGTGCACTGATAATGTTCGTACCACACCACTGGGTCACGGTATAGCGTCAGCGTGGAGTCCTGGGCATTATAGAACGCGGAGTCACACATTGCCTGTACATCGCGACGGAACACCTTCACCTTGTAGTTTGCCCTAACCGTGGCAAGATGGTTCGCAGTATCCGTGGTAAGGTAAACCGTGTCACCGTGTAGGTAAAGTGAGTCGCCATTATCCACAAACAGCACCTGCGCACTGTCGGTGACAAACGAGAAGTGCAACTTCCTGTGAGTCTCGCCATAACGCCCCGAGCAGGTGATATCGTTGTCGGTATCCTTTATCTTCACATTGCCGTATGCGCGTCCATATTCAGCTATCTCATCGTAATACAGCGTGTCGCTGTCTATCATATGGCCTTGGTTTTCCACGTGCGACGCATGGTACGAACTAGCGAAACGGGTATCTGTGTTGTATTCGCCCAGTTCGCTGTATATCGTCGACGAGTCGCTGTAGATATGTGTGGCGCTTCTGAAATGGGCGACCTTGTCGTCAGTGGTATATACCAGAGTGTCTGTATACAGGGTCATGGTGGAGTCGGCGAGCTTCACATCATTGTAGATGTCGAAAATCTTTCTGTCTGAATTGTATTGGCCCTGACGGCTGTCGAGCGTACGGTCCTCACTGGTGCCATGTCCCCACTCGTTGTAAAATGCCGTAGAAGTATTGCGTTCGTATGTAAGATGATTGGCCTTGAGCACATTGCCGCCGTCTATAAGCACGACAGTATCTGCCCAGATATCAATGACACGTGTATTGCCGTCATAATATAGCCTATCGCCATAGATTGTGGTCGTGTCGCTGAGGGTGATAACTATGTTGCGGAAAGCCGTAAAACTGTTCTGCTCGGTATCGTAATGAGCCGAGTCGGCATCCAGCCGCATGCCTTCATGAGTGGCAACAACATCTTGGTATAGTATCCACACTTCGGGACGCATGGGGTCGCGCGAACCCATGCCCGAGGTGTACTCTATCAACTTCTGAGCCTCGGCAATGACGCCGAGGCTCAGAAGTATCAATATTATCAATGTCTTTCTCAACGGTCGATTATTTGGTACGGGAACCGAGACGGTCCATCGCGCAGCGGAAACCAATCCATGCGGTACCCTTATCCTGGTCGTAGTAACGACGAGTGCTTGACTGCAGGTAGTAGGCACGGTCTTTCCAGCTGCCACCCTTGACAACGCGAACCTTATTGTTCACCATCGACGAACTGGGGGATTCCTTCTGGTTGTCCGACTTGCGGTGATACATGTTGTTCGTCCACATATCATCCTCGCTTTCCCTGACGCCTTCCTCATACTCATCCTCACCCTCTTCCTCGTAGGCCACATCGCCGCCCTCCTCGCCTTCTTCATCGCTTTCCACCTCAGCGGGCTGCCAGCCGTCGGTACCGAGGTTGGATGCACGGTCACCATCGAGGTAGTTGACATTGTTGGCCTGGCGGTAGTTGCGACGGTTGTAGTCAGGATCAACCTCCTTGTAGGCAATCATACCGTCTTCTCCGATAAGGACTTCACCATCCTCGTCGACATCATAGGTCTTGTAGATATTACCACGGAAGGGATCGATATCGTCGGAACCACGGGGGTTGACAACTTTACGATACACGTCCATGCACCACTCGCTGACATTGCCAGCCATGTTGTACAGGCCGTAGTCGTTGGGGAAGTACCACTTCACGGGGCAGGTGTAGTCCCAGCCGTCGTTCAGGTTGCCGGCCACGCCCATGGCGTCACCGCGCGAACGTTTGAAGTTAGCCAGAAACTGACCGTAGTATTTCTTGTTGGCAGAACGCAGGCTCTGGCCAGCCCAAGGATAGGTCTTATGCTCCACGACGCGCTCGTCGTAGGTGTTGCCAATCATACCCAGAGCGGCAAACTCCCACTCAGCCTCTGTTGGTAGGCGATAATAGGGATAGAGAATACCGTCAGTACGACGCACACCGCGCTCTTCACCGCCGGCGCTGGGGTTAAGGTCTTCAAGACCCCTGCGGGTCTCACCCTCGTAACGGCCAGCAAGGTACACGTCGGTCTGGAAAGCATTGGAACCCAAGTTCTCCTGGTCGAGCATCAATATGCCGCGGTCAACAAGGACTTTCTCGTTCAAGCGGTCGGTACGCCAGGTGCAGAACTTCATGGCCTGATCCCAACTGACACCCACCACGGGGTACTCGTCGTAGGACGGGCTCTGGAAGTAATGCTCCACGAAACTCTCGCGCCAGGCCAGCTTGTCACGCCATGCAGCGGTATCAGGATATATTGCACGAACCTTCTCGGCATACTCTTCACCGTATGCACGGTTCATCCAATAGACAAACTCACGGTACTGGCGGTTATTCACCTCGCACTCGTCAATGTAGAACGACGACACGGTGACAGTGTGCGCCACATTGTCCCATTTATAGCGGGTGTCCTCGGTAACATGGCCCATGACAAATGAACCGCCCTCAATGAACACCAATCCGGGAGCAGTGCCCTGCTCGTTCTCACTGGAAACTTCAAAGCCACCCCATTCCGGGTTGTTGTAGTCCCATCCGGTTGTGGTCGACCTGCCGGACTTGCCGCAGGAGGCCAGCAGCGCTATCGCCGCAACGGCCATCAATGAAAATTTGACAATCTTCATATTTACTACTTTTGTATTATTCGTTTCTGTCTCAGTAACGCAACAATCGCGTTTTTGTTTCAACATTATAATTATTTAACAAACGTTACCAACTTTCACGTTAGAACGCCGGGCACTTGATGGAGCGCACTTTCTTCTTCTGCTCCGGCACGGGCAGAACGACACCCAACGTAACCTCATGCGCACCGGCGGTGCTATTGGCCAACTTGCTGACGGTCACGTCGTAGCTGTAGCCAACCTTGAAGTATTCCTGCTGCACACCGACCTGGAAAATAAAGGCGTCGGCGTTCTCTATGCCGTTGCGGAACCATACACCAACGATGAACGGCATCCAGTCCAGATACACGCCGTAGTTAAAGTAGTGCATGTTACCCTGATACTGGTACACAATGTTCGGCGAAATAATCGGGGTTCCAAGACCAAGCGACGACTGGCGACGCTCTTCCTCAGACACGTTTATAAGTCCACCGGCATGGAACGTAAGTTTCATGGGCAGAGGGGCTTCCGAGTAGAATGCAACATTGGGTTGCGTCAAGTGCGAGGCGGCGATACCAGCGTACCACTTGTTGGCATAAACCACAGCACCGGCATTGAAGTCCACAGCATACTTGCTGGTCTTGTCGGGAGCCTGTGCACCAGTCTGGTAGGTGAAACCATACTGGGGATTTATCTGGTCGGGGAAGCGCAGATTATCATCCCAGCGCAAGTTGGTGTTCAACAACGACACCTGCAGACCGGCGCTGACGTTGATGCTGCGCGACACACGGAAGTTGAAAGCATACATTGCTCCAACCATGTTGGATGTGAGTGCTCCGTGGTCACCCACACGGTCAGTCATCACCAACACACCGACACCACCATGCAAATCGTTAACATACTGGTCGTATGAAGCTGACACCGTGGTAAATGCACTCACCAAACCAGGCCATTGGCCACGATAGACGAGCGATATGCGCGGTGCCACGGCTGTTCCCGCGAAAGCAGGGTTCAAATAGAGAGGGTTGGCGTAGAATTGCGAGAAGCCTACATCCTGTGCGCCAGCTGTAGCCGATGCCAGCAGCATCATACCCAGCAACGCCTGTTTTAGCTTCCTTTTCATCAGCATTTTAATCATATTTCATGCCTATAATCAAATTGCAATATTACGAATTATTTTTTAATAATAGGCTTTTTTTGTGAAAATATTTTACAACTATCATGGAATCAGGCATATATTTTTTGACAATTGCTTATAACAAACTCACAAAAACGGCACTTGGAGATTGTCATTATTATGTTTTTCGCACTTTTGCACAACTGTTTTTTCCAACATTTTTCCTCGCACCCGCTCCGTACCCGCTCCGTATCCGCTCCGACTGTTCTACGGTTTTTTGTCGGAGAAACATCGGAGATACTACGGCCCAATGTCGAGGCGGATTTGGTGCAACAAAGTTTTTTTTTCTCAATTGAAACATTTTGTGTATCTTTGCACTCGGAAAAAGTGGCTCAAAAAGGCGTAAAATTCTATGTTTGGCTACATTATAGTGTTTTTTGTGCTTCTGGTGCTCTTTGTCGGAGTGCCATTGGGCATACTGTTGGCACTCACTTCGCTCATTTACAACCGTCGTGAGCGCTCGCTGCGCAATGAAGCCGAAGCCCATCGCAAGATACTGGAGAGCACTTACGACCACATCTGGAAGGAGATAAAGCAGCATTGCGGACTCAAGGAAGAGGACCGTCGCTCGTTCAACAACATCTACCCCAACATTATCGACAACGACATGGACGACGACACCATGCTCAACTGGATTCTTGACTGCAATATCAACTTCGACCCTACTGAATACATGGTTGTTATGGACAATATTGCCGACGACCGAAAGCGCTTCGTGACACACCAGCGCCGTATGTTGACCATTCTGCGCGAGCACCGCAAGCTGACGGAGAAGGGCTGGCCGGTGAAATGGGTCCTCAAAAACAAGTCGGCCATACACTATGTGCCGATAGCCACAAACTACGAACGATGGGGCAAAAGCATCTGATTCCAAGCCCCATGCCAACAATCCGCTTAACATTATTCATAACCGTGGCGGCGCTAATTGCAACAGCGTGCTCGTCACCGGAACCCAAACCATACGGACCTGTGCCCACCGAGACACAGCTTGCATGGCAGCGCATGGAAATCAACATGTTCTGCCATTTTGGCCCCAACACATTCACAGGAGTCGAATGGGGCTCTGGGCAAGAAAACGAGGAGCTATTTGCTCCCACAGCTATGGACTGCCGCCAGTGGGCCGATGTGGCCCGCCAAGCCGACATGGGCGGCATCATCCTCACCGCCAAGCACCACGACGGTTTCTGCCTGTGGCCCAGTGCCTTCAGCAGCCATACCGTCTCTCCGCAGCAAGATGTACTGCGTGAATTCGTCGACGCCTGCCACAATGAAGGCATCAAGCCTGGCGTGTACATATCGCCCTGGGACCGTAACCATCCCACTTACGGCACTCCAGAATATAACACAGTGTTTGCCAATATGCTGCGTGAAGTCCTCGAGGGCTATGGACCATTCTTCGAGCAGTGGTTCGACGGTGCCTGCGGCGAGGGGCCTAACGGCAAGCGGCAGGAATACGACTGGACATTATTTAACAGCACCGTGCTGAATATCAACCCCAACACAATTATCTTCAGCGACTGGGGCCCCGGATGCCGCTGGGTTGGCAACGAGGATGGCCGCGCCGACGAAACATGCTGGAGCACAGTGGGTGACAGCTGCTGGATACCTGTTGAAGCCGACGTAAGCATCCGCCCTGGCTGGTTTTGGCATGCTGACGAGCACCCCAAGACGGTAGACGAACTGATGGAGATATACTACAACAGCGTGGGTCGCAACGGTTTGCTGCTGCTCAACGTCCCCCCTGACAATCGTGGTCGTATCTCCGCCGAGGACAGCGCAGTACTGGTGGCTTTCAAGCAAGAGCGCGACCGCATCTTCTCAAAAGACTTGGCACATGGAGCCAAACTGCATTTTAAAGAGACTATTCTTCACGGCCTGTTCCATCCTGGCCACGGCCCTAAGAATGTGCTCGATACAGCCTACCACACCTATTGGGCTGCCCTGACGAAGAAAGCCATGATAGACATAGTACTCGACTCGTTCACCACGTTCGACATCATTGTAATACAGGAATATATACCCCTTGGCCAACGTGTGTACGACGTACAGCTGGCCATCAATGAGGGAGACGGCATGTACTGCCAAACAACGCTTGACTACCCCTTATGCACCACTGTGGGCCACAAACGAATCATTCGCCTCAACGAGAGTCTTGGGTACCCTGTCCGTACCGATAGGATAATCCTAACCTTCCGCGGCTATGCTCCACCAGTCATAAACAGAATAGCACTCTATAACACACAAGCACAATGAAGCGTCTATTACCACTTCTAATCTTTTTCACCTTTCCCCCTCTCACCTTGCTGGCGCAGGAGTTGCCACAAGGCTACTTCGCCAGCCCACTGAAGGGTGACATTGGCCTAAGCGCCACCTTTGCCGAGTGCCGCATAGGCCACTTCCACGGAGGTCTCGACATGCGCACCGGAGGCGCCGTCGACAGGCCTGTCTACGCCGTGGCCGACGGCTACATCAGTCGCGTGAGCATCTCCCCATGGGGCGGCGGCAAAATACTATACATCAGACACCCTAACAGCTACACAAGCGTATATATGCACCTCAATGGCTTTGCCGGAGAGACGGGGAGATTGGTACGCGAGGAGCAGTACAGCCAGCAGTCGTTCTCCATCGTCAAGGACTTCAACGAAGGCCAGTTACCGGTGCGCAAAGGCCAACTGGTAGCCTATAGCGGCAACACCGGCGGCAGTGGTGGACCTCACCTGCATTTCGAACTACGCAAAACCAATACAGGTCATACTATCAACCCCTTACGCTTTGGACTACCCTACCACGACAGCATGAAGCCTACAATACGGGGGCTAAAAATCTACACCATAAACAACAAACAAACCATTGATGTCACAGACAATAATACACTGACAGTCAACAGTCCCTTCTACATCGGAGTATATGCAACCGATGCAGCCGAAGGCTCAACACCAAAGAATGGCACAGACCATATCGAGGTATTGCTCGACGGGGACCTATTCTTTCTCTACACAACAGAAAGCTTCAACCTCGACAGTAGCCGCGTTGTCAATGCATTAGTGGATTATCCGCTATTCGCCGCCAAGCGTCAGGCCTACATCCTCACACGCGCCCTGCCGGGAGCTGAAGGTGACTGGATACCTGTGCGACAAGGTGATGGAATATTCCGCCTTGCTCCCGGAACCACACATAAAATACAGATTCGCGCATATGATATCAAAGACAATTATACTGAGCGCACCCTGACCGTTACCATGTCCAACAATGGTATTGCTGCCAGTGACTTCAACACCATGGAATCAGGCGATTATGTAGACTATACACATGCTGTCACCATTCGCCGCCCTGCCTTCAGTGCCGAAATGCCCGCATACACCCTGTATGCCAACGACTTAATGCATTGTGCCTTCAAGGAGGACAGCCGCTATTATTCCCCACTATGTACCATAGAACCAAGCATTAACGCCATTCCGCCGCACCAACATTACAAACTAAACCTTCGTGGCAAGATACCCACCGGCATTTCCACCGGGAATGTGACTCTGGTTCGCATCGACGGCAAGCGCGTTGTAGCATACAAGACCACCTACAGCGATGGCATATTCAGCGCATCGGTGCGCGACTTCGGCACCTTCGCACTCACCTGCGACACTGTTCCGCCCAAAGTCAGCCTGACCAACTATAAGGAAGGTAAACCCCTCAAAGCAAGAGTTCTGAAGATAAAAATAAGTGACGATCTGGCAGGCATAGAGACCTACAACTGCTACCTCAACGGCAGTTGGATTTTGGCCGAATATGACGCCAAGAGTGCCACCCTCTTTATTGACACCCAAGGCAAACTGCGCGCCGGACAAAACGAACTGCGCGTCGAAGTTGCCGACGGATGCGGCAACCTGACGCGCAGAACGTTTACAATCAGCCGTTAGGCTTATGCCTTCAAAGCTTTCAACTCCTCATAGAACTTGGCGTGAGAAGCCTCGATGTAAGGCTGCAGCCAGAGGAGACCGATACCCAGCGTGAAGATGCAGAGTATCGCCCAACCTATGAAGCTCAGGTCCAAGCAGAAGAGTTTCCACTTGTAACCTTTCATCATCATACGGCTCTCGTGGATGCAATCGTCGGCATCCAGCTCGGGATGGTCGTTCATCACATAGGGTGTCATCGCATAGGCATAGCCCTTAACGATACCCGGGATAATGAACAGTAGCATCCAAAGGATGGTGTACAGAGCCACCAGCAGCGAACCGCCGAGGTAACGGCCGTAGCGGTTGAACACGCCGAACTGGTCACCCACCATCTCGCTGCTGTCTTCGCCGCGCACCAAGCGCAAGAAGCACAGCATAAAGCCAAATGACAGAGGGCACACCACCAGCAATCCGGCAAAGGGAATGGAGCCAGCGGCGGCACCGACTAAAGTGTACACCAGCGTGGCAAGCACTGCCTGGGTCCAATTGCCCTTGAGGGCATAACGGGCGGAGCGGCGTATCTCTCTGTTACGCGGCATCGCCTGCACGTTGGGGTTGAATGTTTGTTCTTCCATTATTCAAAAGATTTAATTGCTTCCTTGATGAGTTCCATGGCGGCGCGCAGCTGCTCCTCGGTGATGACCAGCGGAGGAGCAAAACGGATAATGTGCTGGTGGGTCGGCTTGGCGAGCACGCCGAGGTCGCGCATCTTCAGGCACACATCCCATGCCTCTTTGCCATTGTGTGGCTTGATAATGATGGCGTTAAGGAGACCCTTGCCGCGCACCTTCTCAATCATCGGGCTCTTGAAGTTGGTCATCTCCTCGCGGAAGATCTTACCGAGACGCTCGGCATTCTCCATGAGGTGCTCGTCCTTGATAACCTGCAGGGCGGCGATGGAAACCTTGGCGGCGATGGGGTTGCCACCGAAGGTGGAGCCGTGCTCACCGGGCTTGATATTCAGCATGATGTCGTCATCGGCCAGAACAGCGCTGACGGGCATCACACCACCACCGAGGGCCTTGCCGAGGATGAGCAGGTCGGGGCGCACGTTCTCGTGGTCGCAGGCCAGCATCTTGCCGGTACGGGCGATACCGCACTGCACCTCGTCGGCCATAAACAACACATTGTATTTCTTGCAGATATCGTAGCATTTCTTGAGGTACCCCTCATCGGGGACATAGACACCGGCCTCGCCCTGGATAGGCTCGACGAGGAAGCCTGCCACCTTCTTGCCGTGCTCGGCCAGGCATTTTTCCAGCGCGTCGGGATCGTTGTAAGGGATGCGCAGGAAGCCGGGGGTCATGGGGCCGTAGTTGGCGTAGCTCTCGGGGTCGTTGCTCATGGTGATGATGGTGATGGTACGGCCGTGGAAGTTACCCTCGCAGCAGACAATCATCACTTCGTCGTTGGGGATGCCTTTCTTCACCACACCCCAGCGGCGGGCCAGCTTCAGAGCCGTCTCGTCGGCCTCGGCGCCGGTGTTCATCGGCAGCACCTTATCGTAGCCAAAGTACTCGGTCACATACTTCTCCCACTCGCCCAAGCAGTTGTTGTAGAAAGCGCGGCTGCTGAGGGTCAGTTCGTGAGCCTGGTCGCACATGGCCTTGACAATCTTCGGGTGGCAGTGGCCTTGGTTGACGGCAGAGTAGGCTGAGAGGAAGTCGTAGTACTTCTTACCCTCGCAGTCCCACACGAAAGCGCCCTCACCTTTGGCGAGAACGACGGGCAGAGGATGATAGTTATGGGCGCCATACTTGGCTTCCATCTCCATGAATTGTTCTGATTTTGTCATAGTTACAGTATATTTAATTGATGATATTAAGTGCACAATTGCGACTGCAAATATACAAATATTTTTTAATTGGCACAATTTTTTTCATAATGATGCCACCCCAAAGCCCCATTCACTCCATACCCAATCCGCAGCCTCTCCGGCTTTTCTACCACTGTTCACCGGTTGTTTAACGGTTTAAACCGGCGAACAGTCGGCGAACAGTGGTAGAACTGACGTAGCGGATTCGGAGATGGGACGCCGTGGGGGAGCACAATAATATTGGCTGGGCCGCGTTATTGGAGCATGGAAAAAACAGATGAATTATTGCGCGTACGCGACCTGAGCGTGGCCTTCGACGGGCACACGGTGGTGGAGGGTGTCAACTTCAGCCTGCAGCGTGGCACGACGCTGGGCATCGTGGGCGAGAGCGGCTCGGGCAAGAGCGTGAGCACGCTGGCACTCATGGGTTTGCTGCCCAAGAACGCAACCGTTGGCGGCAGCGCGATGCTGAACGACAGCGAGCTGCTGGCTCTCGACGAGGAGGGCTACCGTGGAATACGCGGCAAGCGCATAAGCATGATTTTCCAGGAACCCATGACTTCCCTCAACCCCGTGCAGAAATGCGGTGCACAGGTGGTGGAGATGCTGCGCCAGCATGAAGAGGTGACAGCACAGGAAGCCCGCGAGCGGGTGACAGAGCTGTTCCGCGAGGTGCTCCTCCCCCGCCCCGAGAAAATCTTCGACAGCTACCCGCACGAGATAAGCGGCGGACAGAAGCAGCGCGTGATGATAGCCATGGCGCTGGTGAACAATCCCGACATACTGATAGCCGACGAGCCCACGACGGCCCTTGACGTGACGGTGCAGAAGACGATACTCGAGCTGCTCAAGAAGCTGCAGAAGAAGCACGGCACCAGCATCATATTCATCACCCACGACTTGGGGGTGATAGCGCAGGTGGCCGACGAGATAATGGTCATGTACCGCGGCAAGGTGATGGAGCACGGCCCGGCCGACGAGATACTGAACAACCCCAAGGAGCCCTACACCAAGGGGCTGCTGGCCTGCCGTCCGCCGTTGGAGGACAAGCCACGGCGACTGCCGACGGTGGAAGAATATCTGGAGGGGGGAGAAGTGAATAATGGGAGTGATGTGAGTAATCGGAACAATGAAGGCGAGCAGACAGTCCTCATCTCGGTAAAAGACCTGTCGGTGACCTACACCCTCAAGAGCAACCTATTCGGCAAACCCATAGAGACACTCAAGGGTGTCGACGGTGTGAGCTTCGACATCATGGAGGGCGAGACACTGGGCCTGGTCGGCGAGAGCGGCTGCGGCAAGAGCACGCTGGGGCGTGCGCTACTGCGCCTGATAGAGCACTCGTCGGGCAGCGTTAGCTACCGCGGCACTCCGCTGGACAAGCTGAGCAGCAAAGAGATGCGCGCACTGCGCCCGAAACTCCAGATAATATTCCAGGACCCGTACTCATCGCTCAACCCACGCCTAACCGTAGGGGAAGCCATTGCAGAGCCACTGCGGGTTCATAAAGGGTCAGTGGATACAGGTGAGGGCTTACCGGTTAAGGAGCGGGTGCTGGAGCTGATGGAGCAGGTGGGGCTGAAGTCCGAGTGGTACGGGCGCTACCCGCACGAGTTCAGCGGCGGCCAGCGGCAGCGCGTGTGCATAGCGCGTGCGCTGATACTGCAGCCCGAGCTGGTGATATGCGACGAGAGCGTGTCGGCCCTCGATGTCAGCGTGCAGGCGCAGGTGCTCAACCTCCTCAACGACCTCAAGGAGAAATACCATTACACATACCTCTTCATCACCCACGACCTGAGTGTGGTGCACTACATGGCCGACCGCATCATGGTGATGCAAAAAGGAAAGATCGTCGAGAGCGGAACTCCCGACGACCTTTTCCACAATCCGCAGACCGACTACACGCAGACGCTGATAGAAGCGATACCGCGCGTGTGACGGCCTGAAGGCTATTTCACTACAATCTTTCTTGTCAACACAGCCTTGCCGTTGGCGATACGCACATAGTAGACGCCCTTGGCGAAGCCTTCCACCTTCACCTCTACGTTCTTGGTGGCGGCAATGGTGCGGAGCACCTCGCGGCCGCAGGCATCGATGAGGCTAACAGTGCTGCCCTCCTCGAGGCCGGCGAGTGTGAACATGTGACTGGCGGGGTTGGGAGCCAGGGTTATGGCAGCCATAGCGTCGGCCACAGCAATTGCCACGTTGGTGTCGGGGCCGGGACCGGGGCCAGGGCCGGGGGTAGAGCCAGAGCAGATGTTGGCGAGCGACAGGAACTGGTTGTTCGTAAAGTAGGCTATAGGTGCATTGTAGAGCGTGTCGTCGTTGGGGCCGAGAATCATGAACGAGCAGTAGCTGTCGTTGTTGCCGGAGTACCAAGTGAACTTCAGCGAGTCGCTGTTGCATACGAGGTAGTTCTCCATGGCATCGCTGCCGCGCAGCATGGTGAAGTCGTAGCGCTGCTGGCCGGCCTGTGCCACCAGGTGGGCGCCATACCAGCCGCCATCCTCAGCCGTCGAATGGGCGACGATGGTGAAGTTGCACGACTCGCCGGTGCAGTCGGTCTGGAAGCGGCCTTCCAGTGGGATGCTGCCCTCTTCGCCGCAGAGCGAACGGACCTCAACGTCATAAATAGTATAAGGTGTGAGGTCGTCGGCGGCATAGTGGGGCTCATAGGTAGTGCCGTGCTCCACTCCGTTGAGATAGACGCTCCACTCCGAGGCCTCGCCCATGGGCGTCCAGCTCATGTGGACGGCGGTGGACGACACCGAGTCAATCACAAGGTCAATCGGCGGACGGCAGCCCTCGATAGGCTCGACGTGGAAGTCGAAGAAGTACATGAAGTGGTAGTTGTTGTTCACTATGGGGCTCACCACCACGCGGTTGCCGTTGCCGGCATACTTGTCGAGGTAGACGACATACTCGTCGGTAGAGGTGTTGGGGTTGCCGGCAGGCACCTCCACGGTGTCCACCCATACCACGTCGGAGCAGTTGCTCTGGCTGGCGACGCCAACCTTGAACCAGCCCTGGTCAGACGAGGCGGCCCAAGTGCGGAGACGTGCGCCCTGCAGGGGCTCGGCTATGGCGGGCAGCATGAACCACTCGCCGTTGCCCGAGTTGTAGACACAACCCCTATGGCTATCGGTGAGGCGGTGGCGGAAGAAGTACTGTGACCAGTTCCAGCAGGGGGTGAAGCCGTTGTCCACGGCGGCGCACATGTCGTTTTGCGTGAAGTGGAATGGCAGGTGCATAATGGCGCATCCTGTGATAATGCTCAACGTGTTGGAATAGCGGGTGCCGTCGCCGCAGATAGCGCCGACACGCACATCATAGTAGGAGCTGGGCGTAAGGCCTTCGATGACGTAACTCTCCCAGATGGTAGTATCGGCCACCGTCCAGACGGCAGCGCCCGTGGGGCGGTACTCTATCACCCAGCTGGAGGCCAAGCCGTTCATCCATTCTATTGACGCAGTGGTCTCGGAGACACTGATGGCGGCGACTATGGGGGCTATACAGTCGCTGGCGTGGCAGATACCCACGAAGCGCATGTCGGGGCACCTCTGCGTTGAAGTGTAGCCGGACTGCGAAGCCGGGTCGGGGTTGCTCTGGTCGCTTTCCTTATAGAAAGTACGCCAGTACTGCTCGTGCCACATCCACTGTGCGGCGCTGGAGAGCTGGTGGCTGCCCGTGTTGTCGTCGATGGTCACGATGACGTTGGAGCCGCTGGTGTAGACAAACGGGGTGGTGAAGTAGATAGTATCCCACTCCTGCACGGGGAAGCTGAAGTTCACGTTGTTGGCCACCTGTGTCATGCCTGCCAACGACACATAGCTGTTGTGCGAAGTGTCGGAGGTGTTGCCAAGCCAAATGCTGAGGGTGCGGTTTACAGTGGCGGCGTTGGAACCCAGCATATAGCGGTGCAGGGCTATGCCGCGTATGGTATCCATGTCGAGGAACACATCGGCGGGGAACATCATCTGTGTGATGCCGTAGTTATAGCCGGCAAACGCCGGATGCATATCATAGTTGTGGGCCTGTGATGCCAACTGGCTCTCGCCGCACACCTTGAAGATGACAGGCATAGTGATAGCCTCCGAAGTGTCGTTGCCGCAGATGGTGTAGAAGTCAATCTCGTAGCTGTGCTCGTTGTTGAGGGCGCTGAGGAAGTGGCTTGTCTCGCCGGTGGTCTCCTCCTCTATGATTTCCGCAGGGTCGTCGAGGTCGCGCAGCACGGTCCACACGCTGGTGGGGCTGTTGCCGCGGTTGTCAAACTCCCAGCCGAAGGTGACGCCGTCGAAGCCTGCGCTGGTCTGCTGCAGGTTCACCAACGTGTAGCAGCTGAGCTGGGTGGTGAAGGTGGCGGTGCGGCCGTCGCTAACCAGCGTCTCGCTGCAGAGGCTCTGCACCCACACATAGTAGAGCGTGTTGGGGTCGAGATCCTGGAGAGTGACGGAGGTGGTGTTGACGTCGCTCGGCGTTGCCGTAGCCAGGTCGTTGACAGTGTTGTAGCTCACGCGGTACTGAGAGACACCTTCCACGGCATCCCAGCTCACCACGGCGCTGTTGGGGCCAATCTGCTCCACGGTGACGGTGGCGGGCTTGTCGCAACCGTTCAGGGAAGTGATGGTGAGGTTGTCAAGATAGGCGGTAGCATAGCCGCTGCTGCCATAGTCGCCTGCAAAAACGATAAAGCCCGGAGTCGACGGGGCTCCTGCCAGAACGTCGGTGTGCACCTCATAGGTCGTCCACGAGTAGCCGGGGCTGTAGGTGCCAACCAGCACAAACGTGCTAAAATCGGAGGTGTCCGTGGCCAAATATACTTTCAAGCCGTTCTTGTAGACATCGAAACTGAACTCTATGGCATTGAGGGGTGCGGGGATTAGCGGTGTAGCAATCATCATGGTGCCGCTGCTAGTACCCTGGCCCATGAAATTGAGCACGGTGCCGTGAGTGCCATAAGTATCCAGATTAGGTCTCAGGGCAGCGTTGCTGCCGGCATTCACCTGGAAAGGCACAAGACGAGTCCAGCAGTCGGGCTTTGTCACGCCGCCGGTAGCGGTATAGCTATCGAAGTTCTCGCTATAGGGCAGAGTCAACTGGTCGCAGTTGTTCTGTGCGCCGGCGAAGGTCGGCAGCAGCATGGCGGCCAGTAACAAAAGGTTAGTAACGATTTTCTTCATGTCTTTGTTTGTGTTTATTATTGTCATACGTGTTGTTTTACTATAACGACCGTGGGGGTTGTTCGCCCCCACGGTATATTGTCGTTACATTTGCGACATACCTGTCACAAACATCTTTTTAATTCTGCGTCACATTTGCGCCATCCTCAATGGTGACAGTTCCGCAAGTGCTATTGGCATTACCCTTGCCAATGCTTGCTGTAGCACCACTACCTTTAGTGGCGGTAACGCTGGTTACAGTGTTCTTAATGGTAATATCACCACATGAAGCACTAGCATTTTGACTAGTACCAATAGCAGCGGCATTATTGACTGTTGTCTTTGCCTTGATTGTACCACCTTCAATAGTAATATTGCCACAAGCATAGCCTGATCCACAACCTATTGCAGCAGCCGAACTTGTTGCAATTGCTGTAATATTGCCACCTTTAATAACGATATCTCCACACTGTCCTCCAGTAGTCGCATAACTTCCTATTGCAGCAGCACCATAGGCAAATACACTATCATAAAGAGAACCACCACCTTGAATAGTCAAAGTTTTTCCAGACTTTCCATGAATTCCTGCGTAATTTGTCCCGCCAGTAATTGTATTTGTCCCTAATAAATTTATTGTTGCATCTCCCAATGCCCGGATAGAAAGGCTCTTCCCTGCAGCAGTAACACCATTGAGTGTTATTGTTGCATTATCACTTATATTAACGATAATATTACTACCTGGCGTTCCATATAGAGTATCGCCATCTATAGCGCTAAAAGGAGAAGTTACATCCTTCAAATCGATTTTTCTATATACAAGCGCCTCCATATGGCCAGCCGTATTAAGGTCCACCATGGCGGTAATCATCTCATTACGACCTAAAGCATTTACTGCATCATTAGGTTTATAACTGTATTGGTAGTTTTTCGATGCGCTATGACAATAAACGTTAATAGTTAAATAATCTGAACCGATGGGCCTAATTGGCACCTGTATGCTTTTGTCACTACTTTCTGCAGGAACTTCAAATGGTGTAGGGAAAGTAACTGTCACAATTCTATCGGATGCTGTACTGGATTCATACGGGGATCCTGTGCATATGGGAACATCTCCATTTATATTAACACCAGCACCATAACGAGAATTCAATGCGTATGCATCAGAAATAACCTCAACCTTATCAACATAGAGCTTTTCGCTCACACTATTCTTCAGCTTCACATTTACGGCAGCGGATACGTGCATAAATCGGATGGCATTAGCACCAGCACTTGCTTTACCCACCATAGGCAACGCAATTACCTGTCGACCACCACTAACAGAACATGTATATTCCGAAGGATATTTAATCGATGGGGTATTAGAAGCGGGGCTGCTACCACATATCCCTGTCGGATAGTATCCACGAATAATACCATCACCCGTAAGTGCCGAAGCAATATATGCATTATCACCGGCGACTACAACCTCTTTTGTTTGCTTTTCGCCAGAACCTACATAAAAATCAATAGCATCCTCATCAACCCACACCACAGAGGTGCCGCTGACAGCTGTTTTTGTGTTATTGCTGGTGAAATTCTCTGTGGAGAGAAGGATGGCGTTATCAGGGATGCCGAGCATCTGGTTGCGGGTTTCGGGACGGCAACCGCTCATCACGAGGGCTGCAAAAAAGCTAACTGCAATTATTATCTTTTTCATTTCTGTCTTCCTCCTATTTTAATTCCAGTCATTACCACCCCAGAAATAATGATTATCATCATTGCGGCTCTCGAGGACCTCACTGCCGTCATCTCCCATTTCAATCAGGCCCAAGAAGCCGTCGCGCGGCTCACTGCTGCCAAAATACCCCCGCTCTGCCTTGAAGCACACCACGGTGAGGGCCGGGGCGAGGTACACTTGTTTCTTTTTCATTTCCATGTTTTGTTTCGTATCGTTTATGTTTTATTATTATACATAAGTACATTTTGTCACCATCCGAAACGAATAGCAACAACATGAAACATAGGGAGTTATCACTCGTTCACAATTGGGCAATACGCTATATTCCACGATGCAAAAATATGACAAATAACTAATATAGAATGTTTTTAAATTATTAATTATTGTTAAGCGGCCGATACGCAACCCCTCCGTATCCACTCCGTACCCGCTCCGACTGTTCACCGGTTGTTTAACGGTTTTTGGTCGGAGGGAGTACGGAGCGGGTACAGAGGGGCTGCGCAGGGCCTATGGAAGACCTCTTGAAGACCTATTGAAGGCCTTTTGAAGGCCTACCGAGAGGCCTTGGCGATTAGAGCATGCCCTTGCGCTTGAGGAGCGCCTTGGGGCTGGGGTCTTTGCCGCGGAACTGGCGGTAGAGGTCCATGGGCTCGACGGTGTTGCCGCTCTCGAGGAGGTGGCGGAACTTGGCGGCCAGCTCGGGGTTGAAGAGGTCGCCACTCTCGGCGAAGGCCTCGAAGGCGTCGGCGTCGAGGATGGCAGTCCACGTATAGCTGTAGTAGCCAGCGTCGTAGCCAGTGGTGAAGACATGCTGGAAGTAGGGGCTGCGGTAGCGGCTGATAATCTCGGGGATAAGGCCTATCTTCTGCATGGCCTGCTCCTCGAATTGCAGCGGGTCGATAGACTGCTGCTCGCGGAGGGTGTAGTAGTCCATGTCGAGGAGCGAGGCGGCGAGAAGCTCGGTGGTGGCGAAGCCCTGGCCGTAGGTGGCGGCAGCCTCAATCTTCTTGATGAGCTCGTCGGGTATGGCCTCGCCGGTCTGGTAGTTGTGGGCATACATCTTCATCACCTGCGGGTGGCGGCACCAGTTCTCCATGACCTGAGAGGGGAGCTCGACGAAGTCGCGCGGCACGTTGGTGCCGGCCAGCGAAGGATAGGTGCACTTGCTGAGGAGGCCGTGGAGGGCGTGGCCGAACTCGTGGAAGAGGGTCTCGCTCTCGTCGAAGTTGAGCAGCGACGGCTTGTCGGCAGTGGGCTTGGTGAAATTGCAGACAACCTGGATGATGGGGATGACATTCTCACCCTCGAGGGTGCGTTTCTGGCCGCGGAACTCGGTCATCCAGGCACCGCTGCGCTTTGAGGCGCGGGGATGGAAGTCCATGTAGAGGATGCCGATGACGTTGTCACCGTCCTTGACCTCGAAGGCGCGGGCCTCGGGGTTGTAGGTCGGCAGGTCGGTGCGCTCATTGAAGGTGATGCCATACAGCTTGTTGGCCACCATGAAGGCACCTTCGCGGACGCTGTCGAGGGCGAAATAGGGGCGCACGAGGCTGTCCTCGAGGGCGTATTTCTCGATGCGATATTTCTCGGCATAGTAGCGCCAGTCCCAAGGCTGCAGCTTGGCGCCGGGCTCGTCTTTCTCGAGCATGTGCTGGTAGATGTCGCGCTCGGCCTTGGCCACCTTGAGGGCGGGAGTCCAGATGTCGAGGAGACATTTGTACACGTTATCGGGATTCTTGGCCAGGCAGTCGTCGAGCACATAGTCGGCATGGGTGGGGAAACCGAGGATGTTGGCGCGCTCGCGGCGCTTGTTGACCATCTCCTCGATGATGGCGGTGTTGTCGTACTCGCCATCCTTGCAGCGGTTGGTGAAGGCGTGCCACACCTCCTCGCGCAGGGCGCGGTCGGGGCAAGTCATCATGAACGGCTCCCAAGTGGGCATGTCGAGAGTCACCTTGCTGCCGTCGGGAAGCTCCTTGCTGTAAGCGTTGGTGGCCTTCAGCACATTCTGTGCGAAGCGCATGGAGAGATTGGCGATATCCTCGTTGAGCTTGCGGAAGTGCTCCTGATACTCCTCAGGCACGTTGGCGCCAGCGCGGACGAAGCCTTTGTAGGTCTCCTCGAGGAGGCGCATCTGCTCGGGGTTGAGGCCGAGGCTTTCACGCTGCTCATAGACGGCCTTGATGCGCGCGAAGAGCTTGGCGTTGAGGGCGATGTCGTCGCCGTGGGCGGAGAGCAGAGGCGTCACCTCCTCCTCGATGGCATCCATCTCGGGGCTGTTCTCGCAGGAAGAGAGGTTGAAGAAGACGCTGCTGACCTCGCTCAGGAGCTGACCGCTGTACTCATAGGCGAGGATAGTGTTCTCGAAGGTAGGCTCTTCGGGGTTGTTGACGATGGCGTCGATTTCGGCTTTCTGGCGTTCCATACCCTCGACGAAGGCAGGCATGTAGTGTTCGGTCTTGATGCGGCCGAAGTCGGGAATTTCGTAAGGCGTGTTCCACGCTGAGAAGAAGGGGTTGTCCATCTCTTTTTTGTTTTTGCAGCCGGCGAGCAGCAAGAGGGCTGCGGCGGCCATGATTAGTGTACGTTTCATATTGGGGTGATTTTTTTTTGTTTATTTCATGGGAATTATGGGAGTGATGGGAACTATAGGTTCTGGAGGATTTTGCGTAGGAGGTCGGCGTTGAGCTTCTTGGCGAGGAAGCGGTGCTCCTTGTTGCCGATGAGGTAAATCTGCGGGGTGGTCTCTATGTCGTAGACCTCGCGCCAGTCGACGTTGGCTTCGCCGCCGTTGAGGTTGATCCAGCGCGGGTTGGTCATGTCGTGGTCGGCGAGGAAGCGCTTCCACTTGTCAAAGGTGTGCTCGTCGTGCTCGGTGAGGATGGCGAAGGCGGTGAGGTCCAGAGAGTCAGCCACCTGGTTGAAGACCTTATACACGTCGGGTATGACCTCGCGGCAGTGACCGCAGGTGGGGCTCCAGAAGAGGAGCAGCGTGTACTTGCCGGGCATATGGTGCAGCGAGTAGGCGCGGCGCATGGTGTCGAAGAGGATGAGCTCGGGGGCTTCGTGGCCCACGAGGAGGCGTTCCCACTTGTTGGCGCGTTCCACGTTCATGTCGATGGCCGATGGGGAGAGCCAAGTCACCTTGCCGGTGGTGAAGTAGCGCTGGACGAGGTGCACATAGACCTCGTCATAGACCATGATATTGCTCTGGAGGTACTTCTCGGTGAGGGTGTTGATGAGCCACTGGTAGACCTGCGGGGCGGGTTCGGCGCGGTCGATGATGGCGTCGAGCAGGGGGCATATCTCCTCGGGTGGCATGCCACGCATGTACTTGTCGGTGTAGTCGGAGAAGCGGCGGTAGAATATCTCCTTGGGGGTGCGGATGATGAAGTCGTCGTCAAGTGGGATGTAGTCAAAGTAGTGGGCCATGAGATAGTCGTAGCGCTGGCGCTGGGTGAGCTGAGTGCCGTCGGGCTGGTACTGCGGCACCTGGTCTTCCACCGACGTGGTGGCGCGCATCATCCTGGATATCATCGCCTCTGGGTGCTCGCTGATGATGGCGTCGCGGAGGCTGTCCATGCGCTGTATCATGCCGTTGCGGTATTCGATGAAGGCGGCGGAGTCGAGGGTGCCGTGGGCGTCGACCATCTCGTGGTAGAGACGGTCGGAGGCGCGCTGGTAGTTGAAGAAGACCTCGTTCTGCGGCGAGCCCTTGACGCGCATGTTGGTGGTCCAGTTGCGGTTGTCGGTCTGCAGGGTGAAGGTAGGCTTCTCATGGTAGATGACGAAGTCGACAAAGCGGTCGCTGTTGTTGGTGAAGAAATAGAGACCTGGGTAGAGCTCCTTGTCACCCTTGAAGACGAACTTGCCGCGGCCGTTGTTGTAGGCGGTGTCTACCACATAGCGTTCCTGTGCCAGGTAGTAGCCGAGGAGGATGGCGCTGTCGGTGCAGCCGTCAACCTGGAGGGTGAGCTTGTAGCCGGGCTTGGCAGCCGCCAGGAGTGGCAGCAAGAAGAGGGATATGATGATTATGCGTTTCATGGTTACGATGCTTTATTTACCGACGCAAAAGCGGGAGAATATGTTATCGAGGATATCGTTGGAGACCACCTCGCCGGTGATGGTGCCGAGGTGGTAGAGGGCGTCGCGGAGGTCTACGGCGAGTAGGTCGGCCGGGAGGCCTGTGTCGAGACCTTCGGCGGCATGGGCCACGGCCTGCTGCACCTGCTGGAGGGCGGCATGGTGGCGGCTATTGCTGAGGAGCACCTCCTGAGCAGCCTGCGGCTCCACCGCAGCAAGCATAGCCTGCTTGAGGGCGTCGATGCCGTCGCCGGTCTTTGAGGAGATTCTGACTGACGAATGACGGGGGATGAGTGATGAGTGTTGTGGTAAGTCGGACTTGTTGAGTACAACAATAACATTCTTGCCGGAGAGGTCGAGGTCGGGGTCCTGCCAGGGCGTGGTGGCGTCGTGGACGAAGAGTACAATCTGGGCATCGGCGACGGCCTTGAGGCTGCGTTCTATGCCGAGGGCCTCGACGGTGTCGGTGCTATGGCGCAGACCAGCGGTGTCGATGAAGCGGAAAGTGAGGCTGCCGATGGTTATGGACTCCTCGACGGTGTCGCGTGTGGTGCCGGGTATGTCGCTCACGATGGCGCGCTCGTCGCCGAGGAGGGCGTTGAGGAGCGACGACTTGCCGACGTTGGGTTTGCCGACGATAGCCACGGGGATGCCGCGCTTGAGGGCGTTGCCCATCTTGAAAGAAGCGATGAGGGATGAGAGTTGTGAACTAAGCGTTGAGAGCAGCTGGCGCAGCTGTGTGCGGTCGGCGAACTCCACATCCTCCTGACTGAAGTCGAGCTCAAGCTCCATGAGGCTGGTGAGGTCAAGCAACTGCTGCCGCAGCTCCTTGAGCTTCTGAGCGTAGCCGCCACGCAGCTGGCTGACGGCTAGTCGGTGCTGCGCCGGAGTGGCGGCGTCGATGAGGTCGGCCACAGCCTCGGCCTGCGAGAGGTTGAGGCGCCCGTTGCGGAACGCCCGCATGGTGAACTCGCCCGGCTCGGCCAAGCGCGCGCCACTGGTCACGAGGGCCTCCAGCATGGCCTGCTGTATGTAGAGCGAGCCGTGGCATGAGAGCTCCACGGTGGGCTCGCCTGTGTAGCCCTTTGGGTAGTAGATGGCAACGATGTCGTCGAGGTCGTCAAAGCGGCAGTAGATGGCGTGCCTTGCGTTAAGAGTTAAGAGTTGAGAGTTACGAGTTAGGTGGCGCGAAGCAATGGGCAACGCGTCGGGACCGCTGAGGCGCACCACAGCGATGCCGCCGACACCGGCGGGGGTAGAGATTGCTACTATCGTATCAGACAGCGTCATTGTCGTCCTTTGTGTCCGGTATATAACGGTCGCCAAAGAGGCTCTTCATCTCCTCGTCGGAGAGGCCCAGCTCCACCTTCATGCGGTAGATATTGGGATAAGACAGGAAGAGCATAAGCGTGGCCACCATGGCAAGCATGAGCAGCACATTCTGTGCCGAGAGCACCATGAAGACGCATATCAGCGTCACCACCGCGAACATGGAGAGGTAGAGCGAGCGAATGTGCTGTGCGTAGCCGCTGAGCTTGGCCTCCAGCGTGTCGGCCTGCCGGAGTGCCGGTATCTGCTTTCGGATGACCAGCAGCGACATGCTCAAAGCCAGCACCGCAAGCACGCTGCCGGCGACGAGCATCCATCGTGTTGTGTGCGGCGACGCATAGAAGCGCCATGGGCTCGCCAGCTGGAAGAAAGCGGCGACGATAACAACGCCCACCGAGCCCCAGAGGCCTATGTTGGCCGACCGCCGTATTGTCTGTGTGTATTTGTTCATAGCTTAAGATATTTCGCAGTATATGACTCCTTGCATTTGAGCAGTTTCTCCGGTGTACCGGCGAAGACCACACGGCCGCCGGCGTCGCCGCCTTCGGGGCCGAGGTCTATCACCCAGTCGGCACACTTGATGATGTCGTGGTGGTGCTCTATCACCAATATGCTATGGCCGCGCTCTATGAGCCTGTCAAAGGCCGCCAGCAGCTTGCGTATGTCGTGGAAATGCAGACCCGTGGAAGGCTCATCGAATATGAAGAGCATAGGCTTGTCGTCGGCATCGCCTTTGACGAGATATGAAGCCAGCTTGATACGCTGTGCCTCGCCGCCGCTGAGCGAGCTGGAGGATTGGCCCAGCTTCAGGTAGCCAAGGCCTACATCCTGGAGCGGCTTGAGGCGGTTGTATATGCTCTTGGTCTCAGGAGCGCTGAAGAAGTCTATTGCTTGGTCGACAGTCATCTCCAAAACATCGCTTATGGTCTTGTCCTTATAGAGTACCTCCAGCGCCTCGTCCTTGTAACGGGAGCCGTGGCACTCTTCGCAGAGCAGGTGTATGTCGCTCATGAACTGCATGCTCACGGTGACGTAGCCCTCGCCCTCGCAGGCATCGCAGCGGCCACCCTCCACGTTGAAGGAGAAGAAACCGCTCTTGTAGCCACGCGCCTTTGCCAGCGGCTGCTGTGCATAGAGTGCACGCACCTCGTCGAAGACCTTCATGTAAGTAGCCGGATTGCTGCGGGACGAGCGCCCTATGGGGTTCTGGTCGACAAGTTCCACCGCCATAACACGGTTCACATCGCCGTCGAGCTCCACACAAGAGCCCACGTAGTCGCTGTTGCCCTCCATGCGGCGCTGCATGACATCGTATAGTACCCGGCGTATCAGAGTGCTCTTGCCGCTGCCACTGACACCAGTGACCACGGTGAACACTCCAAGGGGTATGTCGACGTCGATATGCTTTAGATTGTTGGCGTAGGCTCCGTGTATGCTTATGCGGTCGCGCCACTTGCGCCGTTCTTTGGGCACAGGTATCACCTCGCGGCCAAGCAGATAGTCGGCAGTAAGCGAGTTCTTGGCCTTATCGAGGCCCGACGGCTCGCCGGAATAGACCACTTCGCCACCCAGACGGCCTGCTCCGGGTCCTATATCAATGAGGTAGTCGGCGGCACGTATGATGTCTTCGTCGTGCTCCACCACCACCACGGTGTTGCCAAGGTCGCGCAACTGCTTGAGGACACCTATCAAACGCTCGGTGTCGCGGCTGTGTAAGCCTATAGACGGTTCGTCGAGAATGTACATAGAGCCCACCAGCGACGAGCCCAGCGAGGTTGCCAGGTTGATGCGCTGACTCTCACCGCCGCTGAGGCTGCGGCTCTCGCGCCCGAGGGTGAGGTAGCCGAGGCCCACGTCGAGCAGGTAGCCCACACGGTTGCGCAGTTCGGTGCGCAGACGTTCGGTAGCCTTGAGCTCAGTATCGTTAAACTGACCGTCGAGGCTCTCAACCCATTCCGCCACCTGTGTGACAGGCATGGCCACCACCTCACTGATGCTCTTGCCGCCCACCTTCACGTAGTCGGCGTCCTTGCGCAGACGGCGTCCCCTGCATTCGGGGCATACGGTGCGGCCGCGGTAGCGCGACAACATCACGCGGTATTGTATCTTGTATGCCTGGCTCTCCACCCAACGGAAGAAGCCGTCGATGCCATCCCACGTGCCGTCGCCGTGCCACAGGATATCTTTCTGTTCCTCGGTGAGCTCGTAGTAAGGCTTATGTATGGGGAAGTCTATCACCGCCGCATGGCGTATGAACTCGCGCTTCACGTCTTGCATCTTGTCGCCGTTCCAGCACACTATAGCGTTGTCGTATATGCTGCGGCTCTTGTTTGGCACCACGAGGTTCTCGTCGATACCTATCACGCTGCCGTATCCCTGGCACACGGGACAGGCCCCGTAGGGGTTGTTGAATGAAAAGAAATTAGGGTTGGGCTTCTCGAAGGTTATGCCGTCGGCCTCGAAGCGGTTGGAGAACACCACTGCCTCGCCACCGTCGGGCTGTACCACACACTCTCCCCTACCCTCGAAGAAAGCGCTCTGCACGCTCTCGGCGACACGCGCCGCCTGGCCGTCGTCGTCGCGGCGTATCTCCAGTCGGTCTATAACCAGCCGCACATCACCCTCAAGCTTCACGGTATCCAGGTCTTCTATACGCACCACAGTGCCCTTGACCATCACACGCTGATAGCCCTCTTGGTGTAATATCTTTATCTGGCTCTCAAGCGGCCGTTCCTTAGAGTCGGCGAGGGGTGCCAATATCATCACACGCGTTCCTTCGGGAATGGCAGAGATATAATCCACCACATCACTCACAGTGTGGCGCTTCACCTCCACGCCGCTAATAGGCGAGAAAGTACGTCCAACGCGGGCGTACATCAGTTTTAGGTACTCGTAAATCTCGGTCTGCGTGCCCACCGTCGAACGGGGGTTGCCGGTATTCACCTTCTGCTCTATGGCCACTGCCGGCGCCAGCCCGTGGATATAGTCCACATCGGGCTTTGTCATGCGACCAAGGAACTGGCGGGCGTAGGAGCTCATGCTCTCCACATAGCGGCGCTGTCCCTCGGCGAAAAGGGTGTCAAAGGCCAGCGATGACTTGCCGCTGCCGCTCAAGCCGGTGACCACCACCAGCTTGCCTTGCGGCAACGTCACGTCGATGTTCTTAAGGTTGTTGGCCCTTGCGCCCTTGATTTCAATATCCATTACTAATCACCAATCACAATGCCTTCAGCTCAACAATGCGCGAACGGCTACCGTTCTGGGTGAAGAGTGCCATCTTGCCATCGGCACGCAGCACTCCGCGCACCAGCATGTGGGGTGTTTTCTTGTACACTACGGTCTTCTCTACCTCGCCGTCATCAGAAATTGCATACACCACGAGATTACCCTTGCTGCCCATTTTGTATTCCTTGGCCTCCTTCGATATCTCATAAACTCCTGGCATCTTGCGGTGCTCCGACTTAACGATATAAGTGCGGCCGTCACCGTAAAGCATGCAGACGTTGAGCCTGCCATCGTCACCAATCTCATGGTCGTTGCGCCTTATATTGCGCACCCAGCTGACACGGCCCAATGTGTCGATAGCCACCAGATGCAGACCCATACGGTAGAAGTGATGCGTCACAGTACCGTTGTTCTCCACAACATCCTTGGCATAGTTGCGGCCAACGGCCATCACCACACCACCGTCTGTTGCCACAGAACCCACCAGCGAGACAAGATTGGTCTCCTGTGAGCGCTGCACCTTCTTAGTATTCTTGTTGAGCAGGATATTCATATCCTCGTTCATGAACGGCCTCATGGTGAAGCCAGTGACGAGAGCCGAATCCATGTCGAATGAGATACCCACCACACCACCGCATAGGTTGTCGCGCTCACGCGCACCTTGTGGGGTGAAGAGGCCTACGGCCATCACATGGTTGCCTATCACGCCTGCCAGCCTCAGATCGCGTATCGGGTCGCATTTGACAATAGCCGCATACGTATCAGCACGCTTCTCGTTTACGATGTTATAAACAAAACGAGTCTCCACGCCCTCCGGTTCATAACCGAGAGAAACCACCGTGCCGTCGTTCGTAACGTGCAGGTTTTCCATCGAGCCCAAAGCATATTCCTTACTCCACAACTTGTGCATACGTCCGTCGAAGAGCGTCACTTTGGCGGAATACTGGCGCATTTCCGTAAACTCAAGTACCTGTACCAAGGCATTATACCGGGCGTTTTCTGACGTGGCTGCCCAGACCATGAACCTGTCTTTGCGGCCATACCCTACAGAGTCCACCTTCAGCAACGCTGCACCGATGTCAGCCGGGCGCATGCTGTCCAGATCCATAGTTGCAGTGTATATCTGCGACACATGGTGCTGTTCGTCATTGTCCACAAACAGCAGTCCTGCATTGTTGCCTACAATACTACCTGTCATGAAATCGCAATTCACGGTACTCTCCGGCAACGTCATGCTGCGCAGCGGCATCATATTGTGGTCCGCCAGCACCAGCACCTTGCTATGCTTACGGCCTTCGCCCACGAAACAATAAAGGCTTTCGTATTGACCAATATATTTAGCCTCGCGCACAAACTCATCGTTAATCTTCTTGCCTTCCATGTTGGCCATCACCTCGAAACGAGCCTCCTGCGCAACAACTCCGATGGCGACCATACAGGATGCCACAACAAGCAATAATCTCTTTTTCATATCCCAAAAACGTATTATATAATAATATTTGAAATGCAAAGATACACTTTTTTTTCAAAACAGCCGCGACAAAAAACACTTTTTCAAAAAAATTTTACCAGTTTCGGAAAATGTTGTATCTTTGCAGTCTGTTAACAAAACAATTTTTATAAACAAACAACTTAAAACCAATCAATTATGCCAGCAAGAATTAGACTGCAGCGTCATGGTAAGAAGAACCAACCCTTCTACCACATCGTTGTTGCGGATGGTCGTGCACCTCGCGATGGAAGATTTATCGAGAAGCTGGGCACTTACAATCCGCTGACCAACCCCGCCACTATCGACCTCAACTTCGACCGTGCTGTCGAATGGGTCAAGAACGGCGCTCAACCGAGCGACACCGTGCGTCGCATCCTCTCCTACAAGGGCGTCCTGCTCCGTCGCCACCTCCAGATTGGCGTCGAGAAGGGTGCTATCAGCCAGGAACAGGCCGATGTGCGCTTCAACGAGTGGCTCCAGGCCAAAGAGGCCAAGATAAACAACAAGCGCAGCGACGTTGAGAACGACGCCCGCAACACCCGCAAGGCTCGTCTCGAGGCCGAGAAGAAAGCCAACGAGACCAAGGCTGCCGCCATCGCCGCCAAGCGTCAGGCTGCCGCCGAGGCTGAAGCTGCCGCCAAGGCCGCTGCCGAAGCCGCCGAGAACGCCGAGGGCGAAGCTCCCGCCGAGGAGACTCCCGCCGAGGCATAAGGCTTGTCTTTATCTCAAACATTAGGCTTCCTGTTGAATACAGGAGGCCTTTTTTGTTTACCATAACAATAAATAACAGTAATCCTCGTTGTTGTGATATGAATATCGACGAATGCTACTGCTTGGGCCGCATCACCAAGCCCTGGGGCGTTAAAGGACAGCTGGTGCTCTTCCTCGACGTGGACACCCCGGAGGACTATCTTGAGCTCGACTCCGCCTTTGTGGAGGTCAAAGGGCAGCTGGTGCCCCACTTCTTCCATATCGACCAACTCAATGGAAACAAAGCCGTGGCCACCTTCGAGGAACTCACCCCCGAACAAGCCAACGCCCTTGTGGGCCACGAACTATACCTGCCGCTATCGTTACTACCCAAGCTCGACGGCAACCGCTTCTACTTCCACGAAGTCAAAGGATTCCGTGTCATTGACAGCCAGTACGGCGACATCGGCATCCTCGAACAGGTCATCGAATACCCCGCCCAGCCACTCTTCCAGATAATGAAAAACGGCACCGAAGTGCTTGTGCCGGTCATAGACGAGGTTATCGACAAGGTTGACCGCACGAACAAAACGCTCTACATAACAGCCCCTAACGGCCTGATAGAGTTATACCTCGGTGATATAAACAACCAATGTTAATACATTTACACCCCCTAATTCGGAAAATATACATACTTTTGCATCATAAAGAAAGGATATACCATGGTTAAAAAAGTAGCCCCCAAAGTAGAGAAGAACAAGTACTCCCCAGAGGAGCTTCAAGAGTTCAAAGCCCTTATACTTGAGAAAATAGCCAAAGCCGAGAAAGACCTTGAGATGCTACAGCAAGCCGTTGCAGGCAACGAGAACGAAGCCAGCGACACCGCCCCCACGTTCAAGACCCTCGAAGAGGGAAGCAACGTGCTGCTGAAAGAGGAGAACCAGAAGCTTGCCGCACGCCAGCAGAAGTTCATCCGCGACCTCCGCGCCGCCCTCATCCGCATCGAGAACGGCACCTACGGCATCTGCCAGGCCACCGGCAAGCTCATTCCCAAGGAGCGCCTGATGATTGTACCGCACGCCACCATGACCGTCGAGGCAAAGGAGGCAAGCAAACGCCGTTAAGCGTACCTTCACATCACCATTATATGACAAGGGGAACTGCAATTGCAGCTCCCCTTAATCGTTTATATCAGTCCTATTAAATCTGCGCCATCACCTGCTGCGCCAGCTCGTTGGCACGGCCTTCGGTGGCAGCCTCACTGTAAATGCGGATGATGGGCTCGGTGTTGCTCTTGCGCAGGTGTACCCAGCCATCGGCAAAGTCAATCTTAACACCGTCGATGGTGGTGACCTTCTCCACACCGGCCATGCCGTTGTACAGCTTGGCCACCTTGGCCAGCAGGGCGTCAACGTTCATGTCGGGCGTCAAGTCCTTACGGTTCTTGCTGATGATATACTCGGGGTAGGTCTTGCGCAACTCGCTCACCCTCATCCCCTTCTTGGCCAGCAGCGTGAGGAATATAGCCACACCCACGAGGGCGTCGCGGCCGTAGTGCAACGCGGGATATATGACACCGCCGTTGCCCTCGCCACCTATGACGGCACCAGTCTCGCGCATCAACGTGGTAACGTTAACCTCGCCCACGGCGGCGGCATTGTACTCGCAACCGGCATAGCGGCGTGTAACGTCACGCAGGGCACGACTCGACGAAAGGTTGCTCACGGTGTTGCCGGGCGTATGCTGCAGTATATAGTCGGCCACGCTGACCAGCGTGTACTCCTCGCCAAACATCTCGCCGGTCTCGCACACCAGCGCCAAGCGGTCCACATCGGGGTCTACCACGATGCCGAGGTCGCAGCGGTTCTCACGCACACAGTCGCTTATCTGCGTCAGGTTCTGCGGTATAGGCTCGGGGTTGTGGGCGAAGTGACCCGTAGGTTCGCAGTTGAGTTCCACCACTTCCTTCACGCCCAGACGGCGCAGCAGGCGCGGGATAGCCAAGCCGCCGGTCGAGTTGACAGCATCGACGGCAACCTTGAAGCCTGCCTTCTTGATAGCCTCGACATCAACCAGTTCCAGTCCCAGCACGCGCTCTATGTGACGGTCAATCCAATCCTCCTCGACGGTGACCTTGCCAAGGTTGTCGACCTCGGCGTAGTTCACCTCGCCGCTCTCGGCCAGGCGCAACACCTCTTTGCCCTCGGCGTCGTTGATGAATTCACCCTTGGCGTTGAGCAGCTTGAGGGCGTTCCAGTGCTTGGGGTTGTGGCTTGCCGTGATGATGATGCCGCCGTCGCAGTGCGCGTCGATGACGGTCATCTCGGTAGTCGGCGTGGTGCTCAGGCCGGTCTCCAGCACGTCGATACCCATGCCCTGCAGGGTACCCACCACGAGGCGGTCGACCATGGCGCCGCTCAGACGGGCGTCGCGCCCCACAGCCAGACGCAGGCGTTTGCCGCCGTTCTGCTTCTGCAGGAAGGTGGCGAAAGCCGATGTGAACTTCACTACATCAATGGGGGTAAGTCCCTCGCCGGCAGGGCCGCCAATGGTGCCACGGATGCCGGAAATGCTTTTAATAAGGCTCATATTTTTAATGTTTATTGATTTTTCGGACGCATGACGATAAACGGCACAAGGGTCTCCTCCATCGAGACACCGCCGTGCTGGAACGTTGACGTATAATATTTTACATATTCATTGTAATTGTTCGGGTAGGCAAAGAAGTCATTCTCGCGGCAGAAGATGTACGGCGAGGTGACATGGCGGCGCGGCAGGAATATCGTCGCGGGGTCTTTCACCTCGAAGACCTCCTTGGGGTTGTAGTCGAGCAGACGCCCCTGCTTGTAGCGCAGGTTGACACTCACGCCGCGGTCGCCCTTTACGCGCACAGGCCTGTCGATGCGCACCGAGCCGTGGTCGGTGGTGATTATGACATTGACATCCTTTTCTGCCAGTGCCTGCAGCATCTCCATAAGCGGCGAATGCTCCATCCACGAGAGCGTCAGCGAGCGGTAGGCCTTCTCGTCCTCAGCCAGCTCACGCACTATGTCGCTGTCGGTGCGTGCATGGCTCAGCATGTCTATGAAGTTGTAAATAATCACATTCAGCGGCGACTGCATCATTTCCGGAAGGCGGTCCACCAACCGTTTGCCATACTGCGCGTTGAGCACTTTGTTATATGTGTGCTTGATGTTGAATCCGTGGCGCCGCAGGTTCTCGTCGAGCAGCTCGTTCTCGTACTGGTTCTTGTAGCCTTCCTCATCCTCGTTCACCCAATACTGGGGGTATTTCTTCTCTATCTCGCTGGGCATCAGGCCCGCGAACATAGCGTTGCGCGCAAACTGCGTGGTGGTGGGCAGTATGGTGTAGTACATGTCGTCGCGCTCCACGCGGAAATGCTGCTCCACCAGCGGCTGCACGAACTTCCACTGGTCGTAGCGGAAATTGTCGATAACAATAAGGAATGTCGGCTTGTCGCCCTTGAGCATAGGGAACATCCCCTCCTTCAGCACAGTGGTGCTCATGGTCGGCTTCTCCACAGCTCCAGTGAGCCAGTCGGTGTAGTGCTCCTCGTAGAAGCGACAGTACTGGCGGTTGGCATCCTTCTTTTGGGAGAGGAATATGTCATGTATCGACGGGTCGTCGGTAGCGGCAAGCTCCAACTCCCAGTACACAAGCTTCTTGTACATCTCCACCCACTCCTCGTGACTCATCCTGCCGCCCAGCTGCATGCCTATCTCGCGGAACTGCTGCTGGTAGTTCATCGTCGAGTGCTCGCTCTGCAGGCGGCGTCCCTCGGTGTGCTTCTTCACTGTGAGGAGTATCTGGCTGGGGTTCACCGGCTTGATTAGGTAATCCGATATCTTGCCACCGAGGGCGTCCTCCATGATGTGCTCCTCCTCGCTCTTGGTGATCATCACCACCGGCAGCTGCGGCCAGCGCTCCTTGATAATCTTCAGCGTGTCGATACCGCTGAGGCCCGGCATCTGCTCGTCGAGGAACACAAGGTCCGGCACCGCCGTCTCCAGCTCGTCCAGCGCGTCGCGCCCTGAACAGACGGGCACCACGTCGTAGCCCTTCTCTTTAAGAAACAGAATGTGAGGTTTCAGCAGTTCAATCTCGTCGTCGGCCCAAAGAATGGTGATGTTCATAGTTGGTTAGTGTTTTTCGTTAAATAACGCCGCAACCATAATAATATTGTATCGCCCTGCAAAAGTGTTTCCTCCGCCGCCCCTCCGTTCCCTCTCCGTACCCCCTCCGACAAAAAACCGTTAAACAACCGTAGAACAGTCGGAGCGGATACGGAGCGGGTACGGAGAGAATGCGGAGGGGTTTTAGCTTGAAAAATATGTGAGATGACATTTTTTACGTATATTTGCAGCGGAAACGAACAGGCGTCAACAAGCGTTGTCGCCTGATTATACGTGCGTTATTATGATACTGAACGAACTATACGCCGACAGTGCGCTGGTAGCCAGCCTCGCCGAGAAGCTTCGCGGACGCGGAGCGCGCCTGCATGTCGACGGCATGACGGGGTCGCTCCCCGCCGTTATTGCGGCCGCCGTAGCCACACGGCTGTCAACTGTGAACCAGCTGGTTATAGCACCCTCCAAGGACGATGCCTTCTACCTGCAGAACGACCTCGAGGCGTTGCTAACCGATGGTCAGCAGGTGATGCTCTTCCCTACCTCATATCGCAAAGCCTACAGTTACGACACCGAGCAGACGGACAACGCCAACGTGCTGATGCGCAGCGAGGTACTCAAGTCCATTACCGGCGGCGAGCCCGTGGTGGTGGTGAGCTACCCCGAGGCGCTGAGCGAGAAGGTGGTGGCCGGCAGCACCTTGATAGCAAACACTTTGCGACTGAATCGCGGCGAGCAGAAAGACATGTGGGATGTGGTAGAGCAACTGCAGGATATGGGCTTCGAGCGCGAGGACTTCGTGGTGGAGCCCGGCCAATACGCCGTGCGCGGCGGCATAGTGGATGTGTTCTCCTTTGCCTCCGACCTACCCTACCGCATAGAGTTCTTCGACGACAGCGTGGACTCGCTGCGCACCTACGACGCCGCCACACAGCTGTCGGTCAAGCATCTAGACCGTATCGACATAGTGCCGCGCATGGACAACATGAGCGAGACGCAGAAAGGGCCGGAGCGACGCGTGACGCTGCTGGAATACTTCAGCGGCAGCGACACCGTGTGGTGCCAGAGCCTGATGCAGGTGGCCCAACGGCTCGACGCGCTGCACGACGACACGCGCAAGGCATACGAGACGCGTCTGGCCGACACTGCGCACCCCGTCGTCGGCACCCTGCCGAAGCCTGACGAGATGAGCGCAACGGCCAACGAGTTCCTCCACAGACTGCTGGAGATGAACATTGTGGAATACGGCAATAGCCACTACTTCAGCAACGCCGAGACGCTGACGGCCAGCAGCGAGCCGCAGCCGGTGTTCAACAAGCAGTTCGACATGCTGCAGGAGAACCTGCGCCAACGCGCCGAAGAGGGCTACACGCTGATAGTGACCGTCGCGGGCGAAAGCCAGCAGAAGCGACTGGAGAAGGTGCTGGAGGAGAAGACCAACCACCTGACACTGATAACATTCAACCTCTCGCACGGCTTCGTGGACCACGATATGCAGGTGCTCTGCTATACAGACCACGAGATATTCGAGCGCTACCACAAGTACACCGTCAAGAACCTTGCGGCGGCCCACGAGGCGATGACGCTCAAGGAGTTGTTCGAGCTGAAACCGGGCGACTACGTGACGCACATAGACTACGGCGTGGGACGCTTCAGCGGGCTCGAGAAGGTGACCACCGACGGCAAGAGCCAGGAGCTTATCCGCTTGGTGTACAAGAACAACGACGTGCTGTACATAAGCATCCACGGCCTGCACAAGATAAGCCGCTACGTGGGGCGCGAGGGCGAGTCGCCCACACTCAACCGTCTGGGCAGCAACACTTGGCAGGTGCTCAAACAGAAGACCAAGCGGCAGGTGAAGGACATCGCCAAAGACCTCATAGCCCTCTACGCCAAGCGCAAGGCCAGCCGCGGCTTCGCCTTCAGCGCCGACGGTTACCTGCAGGAGCAGCTGGAAGCCAGCTTCATATACGAAGACACCCCCGACCAGCTCAAGGCCACGGTGGCCGTGAAGCACGACATGGAGGAGACGGCCCCCATGGACCGTCTGGTGTGCGGCGACGTGGGCTTCGGCAAGACCGAGGTGGCCATCCGCGCAGCCTTCAAAGCCTGCTGTGACTCGAAGCAGGTGGCCGTGCTCGTGCCCTCGACGGTACTGGCATTCCAACACTACAACACCTTCAGCCAGCGCCTCAAGGACATGCCGGTGAGGGTGGACTATCTCAACCGTTTCCGCACCACCAAGGAAAAGAACCAGATATACAAGGACGTGGCCGACGGCAAGGTGGACATACTCATAGGCACCCACGCCATACTGAACAAAGAGCTGAAGTTCAAGGACCTCGGGCTCTTCATCATCGACGAGGAGCAGAAGTTCGGCGTCAGCGCCAAGGAGAAGCTGAAACAGATGAAGGTGGGCGTCGACTGCCTGACGCTGACGGCCACGCCCATACCGCGCACGCTGCAGTTCTCGCTAATGGGGGCGCGCGACCTGAGCGTCATACAGACGCCGCCGCCCAACCGCCAGCCCATAGAGACAGAGCTCAGCGACTTCAGCGAAGAGCTGATACGCGACGCCATCATGTACGAGATGAACCGCGGCGGACAGACCTTCTTCATCAGCAACCGCGTTGAGAACCTGCCCGAGATGGCCGGTCTGGTGCAGCGACTGGTGCCCGACGCACGCGTGGCAATGGCCCACGGGCGCATGGACGGCAAGGAAGCCGAGGAGACGCTGATGCAGTTCCTCGAGGGCGACATCGACGTGCTGGTGGCCACCAGCATCGTGGAGAACGGCCTCGATATACCGAATGCCAATACCATGATTATCAACAACGCCCATCAGTTCGGCCTTAGCGACCTGCACCAGATGCGCGGCCGCGTGGGGCGCTCGAACCGCAAGGCTTTCTGCTACCTGCTGATACCGTCGTACCTGACGCTGACGCCCGACGCGCAGCGCCGCCTGAAGGCCATAGAGGAGTTCTCCACCATAGGCTCAGGTTTCAACATCGCCATGCGCGACCTCGACATACGCGGTGCCGGCAACATCCTCGGCGCCGAGCAGAGCGGCTTCATCAGCGAGGTGGGCTACGATATGTACCACAAGATACTCAACGAGGCCATCGAGGAGTTGAAGGAGAGCGACTTCCGCGAGCTCTTCGCGGCGGAGGCCGAAGAGAAGCAGGAGTACGTGCGCGAGTGCACCATAGAGACCGACCTCGAGGTGCTGCTGCCGGACGACTACGTCACTTCGGGCACCGAGCGACTGGTGCTGTATAAGGAACTCAATGAATTACAGAGCGAGGAAGAGCTGGCTGCCTACCGCAGCCGGTTGGAGGACCGCTTCGGGCCCGTGCCGCCATGTGTGGACGAACTGATAAGCACCATCACCCTGCGCCGCATGGCCAAAGCCTTCGGCATCGAGAAGCTGATACTAAAGCAGAGCCGCATGGTGTGCCACCTGGTGAGCAACCAGCAGAGCCCCTTCTACCAAAGCGGCAACTTCATGAAGCTAATACAGTACGTGCAGACCTTCCCGCGCCGCGCCACATTGAAAGAGACCCCCGAGCGCCTAAGCCTCAGCATCGCCAACGTCAAAAGCATCGCCACCGCCCTGGAGCAGCTGCGGCTGCTGACAGCATAAAAAAAGAGACGGCTCATGAGAGTCGTCTCCTTTCTTATACTGATGTACATTACTGCACGTCGCGCTCGTCGAGGGGCTGGGCGATGAGGCCGGTGAACTTGCCGCTGCTGTCGAACTCCATGCGGGTATACTTCTTGCCGACACCGCGCTCACGCTGGCAGACAACGACGTAGGTATAGGGCTTCGGCTTCTTGTTGTCGGCGGGGTCACGGTACTTGGAGTTGTACTCGTAGACGACCATCTTGACAATCTTGTAACTCTCGCCATTGAACTTCTCGTTGATGAACTTCTTGATGGTGCTGTTGTAGCGGTCCTTGGGGAGTGTCTTGCCGGTCATGATGGGCTGCTCGCTGTTGATGCTGTAGACAGCCTCCATCTCAACCTTCTGCGAATTGGTGAAGTAAGCAACAGCGTACTCGTCGTTGCGGAGCACCCAGTCGGGTCCCCACTTGATGCGCTTGCCATAGGCCTTGTCGAAGTGCTCGGCAATCTTGGCACTGGGGGCGAACTGCTCCACCTTGGGTTCGTCGACCTTGGGGGCGGGACGGTTGCGATCACGGCTGCCTTCGGTACCGGTCTTTTTGCTGATCTTCTCATCGTCGGCATCGGGGTTGTTGTGGGTGTAGTAGTCACGCTTCACGACCTCGGGGTCAGGAGCGTTGCTCTTCATGAGTTTGCCACGGGTGTCGAAGACCATCTCACAGTCGTTCTCGGCGATGCCTTTCTTGATGATTATCATGCGGTAGTAGTTGTCGCCGTTCATCTCCTCAACGTATTCGATGTTCTTGATACGATAGCCAGGATAGTTGTTGACAAAGTATGTGTTCATCATCGTGGGGCACTCCTCGACCTTGACGGGGAAGGTGCTGTACTGCCAGTCTCCGCCGGCGGTGAAGTATGCGCGGCCGTTCTGGCCGTCGATAACGAGCTCGGCGATGTACTGACCGGGAGCCTGGTACCAGGTGCGCACCTTGTAGGAGTCGTAGGTCTTCTCGAGAGCCAACAGCACACTACGCGGCACGGCGGTCTCTTTGATTTTGGTCTGCGCTCCGGCCAGAAGGGGCAGCACCATAAGTGCGAGCAAAACTATCTTCTTCATATCGGTTGTGTATTTTGTCTATTTTGTACTCCTAATATTAACTTTATTGCGCCTTGAAGAGCACATCTTTGCGGTCGGGGCTGATGCTGACGGCAGCGATGGGTACGCCGGTCTGCGCCTCGATGGCGGCAAGGAAGTCCTTGAGGTTCTGCGGCAAGGCGTTGTACTCGGTTATGCCCTGCAGGCTCTGCTGCCAGCCCGGGAAGGGGGTAAGGACGGGGGTGATATGCACGGTGTTATACTCGAAGGGTATCTCGTCGGTGCGTTTCCCCTCAATGTCATAACTCGTACACATATTGACGGTCTCGAAGTCGTTCATCACGTCGGGCTTGGTGACGTAAAGCTCAGTGACACCGTTGATCATGCAGGCGTAACGGAGTGCCGGCAGGTCGATCCAGCCGCAGCGGCGGGGACGGCCGGTGGTAGCGCCGTATTCGTGACCGAGTTCGCAGAGTTTGGCGCCGGTTTCGTTGAAGAGTTCCGTGGGGAAGGGACCTGCACCAACGCGGGTGCAGTAGGCCTTGGTGATACCCATCACGCGGCCGATGGCCGTGGGGGCAACGCCGAGACCGGTGCATACACCGGCGGTGATGGTGTTGCTGCTGGTGACGAAGGGATAGGTGCCGAAGTCGACATCAAGCATCATGGCCTGAGCTCCCTCAGCAAGAACCTTCTTGTTGTCTTTGAGGCACTGGTTGACGAGGTACTCGCTATTGACGAAGCGGAAGCGCTTGAGGGTATCAAGGCTTGCCATCCACTGCTGCTCATATTCGTCGAGGCTCATGCCGTCGATGCGGAAGGCGTCGACATCGAAGCCTAAAGTCTTGGCCATGCGCAAGTGCTGTGCCTTGAGCATCTCGTAGCGCTCGCGGAAGTCGAAGGCCAGAGTGTCGCCCACACGGAGACCGGTACGGGCAATCTTGTCGGTATAAGCGGGACCTATGCCCTTAAGGGTAGAGCCAATCTTCATGTTGCCCTTAGCCTGCTCGTTGGCGGCGTCCATCATGCGGTGGCTGGGCAGTATGAGGTGGGCTTTCTTGCTGACGTACAGGTTTTGGGTGGCGTCAACACCCTTGGCGGACAGCTCTTCAATCTCCTGCTTGAAGATGCGGGGCTCTATAAGCACACCGTTGCCAATGAGGTTGAGCTTATCCTTGTGGAAGATACCCGAAGGGATGATATGCAGCACGTGTTTCATGCCGTTGAACTCCAGAGTGTGACCAGCATTGGGGCCACCTTGGAAACGGGCTATCACATCATAGTTTGGGGTCAGCACGTCGACGATTTTACCCTTACCTTCGTCGCCCCACTGTAACCCGAGAAGTACGTCTATCTTTGTCATTGTCTTTTATTTGTCATATTACAACTACTCACTACCCACTATTCACTACTCACTGATTAGCGGTGCAAAGATACAACTTTTTTTACAATCCGCAATAATTTTATTTACGTCAATGCGATAGAACCACAGTTCGCACCCCGTGTCGGGACCTTTCTCAACATAGCAGCCAACCGAGCCGTCAGCAAGGACTGTCAACGATGAATATACCGACGGGCCGGCGATAAGCAGCATAGGCGAGTGCCAGCTCAATCCCTCGTCGGTGGAGGAGAAGATGCTGACATTCTCGCGATTTACAGAGTTGGGGAGGCTATGTATAATGGTAGTGTCGTTAACACGGATAATGTCACCGTTACATGCGTTGACTGTCAGCTCGTCCCAGTAGCCTTGCGTGCCCCACGTGACACCACCGTCGGTGGAACGGTTGTAGCCGCGGGCTCCGCTCTGTCGGACACTGATGAGGATTGTGCCGTCATTGAGTTCGATGAGCTTGGCCTCGTCTCCGCCAATGAAAGCACAGTCCGAGATTTGCCAAGAGTGTCCGTTGTCGTCGCTATAAACCACGAAGTTGTCGAGCACCTGAGCACTTTTGCGGCACATAGCGGCAGCGACCAAAATGCGCCCTTTATGGGGACCATGCTTCAGTCGCAGCGCATTCCCGGAGCCGAAGAAGGAGGCCTTGTAGTTACGCGTGGAGGTGCTGACAGCATGCGAGCCCCAAAGCAGGGCGGTGATGTCTTCGGGCTCATTCCACGTATTACCACGATCGGTGGAGCGGCACACATAGCTGCGGATGGGGTCGCCCTCGGTGGAGGCCCAGAGACCGTTGCCTCCGACAAAGAGACACAGCACATCGCCGTTCTCGCACTGTACAATGGCGGGATCGCCGTAACCTTGTTTGTAGCCAGTACCCTCGACAATAGCCTGCGGGGCACTCCAAGTACAGCCATTGTCGGTGCTTCTGCGAAAGACTATGTCAATGTCCTCGGGGAGGTCCTTGTAACTGTACTTACGCTTGTCGTTGACAGCCAACAATGTGCCATCGTCGAGACACAGCAGTGCAGGAATACGCCAAAACTGAGAGCCGTAGTCGCCCATGGCATAGAGGCAGATGCTGTCACAGAAGGGGACTTCATCCCCACCGACAGAATCGACGGTCACACTGGAGGAGGATTCCTTTTTGCAGGCCGAAAATATAAGCAGCGGCAATAAAGCCAATACAAGGACTCTTCTTATCATTATTCGTCGCGCTTCCGCTTGAACCAATCCACGAACTTAGGCAGATCATCCAGTGCCTGGAAGCCAGCCTTAAAAGGCTCGTCCGGCACAGGGACAGTCTCCATATAACCTATCAACGTGGCGCAGTCAAACTCACCCATGAGGGCCTCAAGCGTAACATATACGCCCACCTGGAAGTCCTCGTCGTCCGGCTTGCTGCCATCCACAGCTATGCGCAGGCCCAGCATCTCGGGTTCTTCCTCACATTCAAGCTGCTGGAAGTACATCTTACGGGTATCAAACAGATATTTATCGAACCTCACTTTAAGCTCAGTGCCCATGGGCTGCTTGAAAGCGACAAACTCCCACCAGTCAAGGTCGGGGGCGGCGTCAACAAGCTCCACGACATAGCGGAAGAGGTCGCTGTCACCTTCGGCGGTGAAGGTAAGAGTGCGACCATTAGCAGTGGCGTCGCCTATATCGTAGCTCAACCCATCGCAGTATTTGGTGAGCTGATACTGGAGGGCGTTTTCCAACTGCTCGCGCTCTTTATCATCGAGGTCACCGAGTGACACCAATTGCTCGTTGTGGTCTTGAAACCACTGCCAAAACTTCTCTACTTTCTCCATATATTTAGATTATTATCGCTTCGGGTTGCAGTGTAACGCCAAACTTGGCAGTCACATCATCTTGTATTGCTTTGGCAAGAGCCAAAACTTCTTCGCCAGTACAACCACCGGTGTTGTACAACACCAGCGCGTTCTTGGGCCATACCCCTGCCCTACCCATTGTCTTGCCTTTCCAGCCGGCACGGTCTATGAGCCAGCCGGCGGAGAGTTTGTATGTAACAGTAGGGCTAAGTAGCTGTGTGATGGGATGTGCTTCGGGCATATCCGGATACTCCGCCTTGAGGCGCTGGTACGTAGCCTCGTCGACAACCGGATTTTTAAAGAAACTGCCTGCCGACCCATGCTCCTCTGGACGGGGCAGTTTCTGCCAACGGAGATTGGTGATAGCATCACGAAGTTCTTGTGCGGTAGCGTGAGGAAGCTCCTCCAGTGTCTTATAACTCAAGTTGGGGACATACTCTCTACTCAAGGCAAAAGTAACCCACACGACAAGCTCTTCGCCATTGCCCGGCTCCTTGAAGCGCGACGTGCGGTAGGCAAAATGGCACTCGTCGCTTGTGTAAATGTGTCGTTTGCTACTGCCCAGACTGATAGTCTCAACACTGACTATGCTATCTTTTGCTTCAACACCATAGGCACCCACATTTTGGACCGCCGCGGCTCCCACGGTGCCAGGAATGGCCGAAAGATTCTCGAGACCATAGAGGCCGTTGTCGAGGGTCCACTGCACAAGGTCATCCATGCGCATACCTGCCCATGCTCTAACATTACAGCCGTTGACAGTAACAAGTGTCTTCTGCTCAAGCATGATGACCATGCCATTGTAATCGTGTGTAAAGACCATGTCGCTGCCGGCGCCCAAAATCAGTGACTGATGATTGGCGGCAAAAGGCGACAACGCAAGGTCCACATCATCCTCAATAACAACGAGCCTACGTGCTCTAGCGGCGATGCCGAAGGTGTTAAATTCCTTCAGCGGGACATTACGGTATACCTTCATGTAGTAGATAACGCCGTGCGCCGCAAAATATTATGCTCGCCCACAACTATTTTACCAACAAAATCAGTCCTTGGGACCGGCCTCTTTGCGGGGCTTGCGGAGGGGCGGCACATAGCCTGGATGGAAGACCTTGAGCTGTGTGAGCAGCAAGCCTGCCGCCAACATAGCACCCAGCACATCGCACACCGTGCAGGTAATCCACACACCCGTCAAGCCGTCGCCACCCATCGACACACGGATGGCCGGGATGACGAACATCAGCGGGATGAGGAATAGCACCTGACGAGAGAGACTGGTAACGATGGCTATCCATGGTTTGTCGATGCTCTGGAAGAACTGCGAGTTAGTGATGGTGAAAGCTATGAGCGGCATCATGACGTTGAGGTACCGTAGTGCCGGCACACCTATGTCGAGCAATGGGTCGCTATCGGTGAAGGCACGCAGGATGATACGTGGAATTATCATTGCCAGAAGAGCCCCTATGGTACCGACAATAACGGAGACGCGCATGGTGAGCAGGAAGACATGTCGCAGACGATGGTTGTGACCAGCGCCGTAGTTGTATCCAGCTATGGGCTGCATACCCTGACACAGGCCGAGGATGAACATGACGAGGAACATGGCGTAGGTGTTCACTATGCCATAGGCTCCTACGGCGAGGTCGCCACCATAGCGTATCAACTGGCGGTTGAGAAGCGCCACAACAAAGCTGGCGGCAAAGTTCATCAAGAACGGGCTGAGGCCAATGAGCAGCACGTTGCGGAATATGTAAAGTTTCGGTGCCCATGCGTGACGCTTGAAGCGTATGAAACTCTTGGGGCTGATGAAGTGTAGCACAGCGATAAGGGCTGTTGAAAACATGGAGATTGTGGTTGCCCATGCAGCACCGGCAATACCCCAACCGAAAGCACTGATGAAGAGTGCGTCGAGGAAAATATTAAGCACCGCGCCTCCTGCCATAATCCACATGCTTTTTGTGGGGTAGCCGCTGGCACGTATGAGGCCGGTGAGGTTGAAAGTCATAGTGGTGAAGAACATGCCGGGGAGTACAATCTGCATGTACTCGCGAGCATAGCCTATGGTGTCAAGTGAAGCACCGAACATCTGCAGTATGCGGTCCATAAAAAGATAGCCACCGGTAACAAAAAGAAAGCCAAAGAAGAATGTGAGGAGCATACTGTTGCCTAGTATCTTCTCGGCCCAGCGCACATCCTTGCGGCCCAGCACAATACTCATGCGTGACGAGGCGCCAACACCCACCAGTGAACCGAGAGCATGGATGATATTCATCACAGGCAAGGTGATGGCAAGGCCTGCGATAGCCAACGCACCGACATACTGCCCGAGGAAGACACGGTCGACAATGTTATAGATTGAAGCCACCACCTGCGTGATGACGGCGGGCAAGGCATACTGCAGCAGCAGCGCGCTTATGGGCTTGGTCTCAAGTTCGCGAATATTGTCCATGCTTTAAAAGAAATAACCGATGTTGAGATAACCGCCGAAACGCTTGGTGACGTCGTTCCACATTAAATCGAAGGAGATAGGTCCTAATATAGACTTGTATGCCACTTCGAGACCAAGGCCACGAATCCAGAATTCGGTGTTAGGTTTGATGGACTCACCAGACTCAAAACTTAATGCCCAGATTGGGTCATCGTCGGAAGGCCATGACTCCACATGGTTGCTTTCACGTTCGACTATAGATTTTGTGTAGAGGACATTAACTATGGCCGAAACAAAGAGGTTTTTGCCAAAACGGTAGCGGAGATCGACACGGCCAATGGCCATGAGGTCGTTGGCAAGCATAGGGCCTGTAGTGCCTATGAAGGCGAACTGATGGTCAACAAAACGACGGTCAAATACGCCACCAAAAATATTATCATGATATGGCATACTGCTGTTATATTCCTGATCGAAGAAGACTCGTCCGCCGATAGACGGCAAAACGGCAAAACGGGAGCCTATGCCGATAGTGGGTTTGATGTAGGCACGCAGCGATTTGCTCGCGGGGTATTGGACCTTGTAAGGGTATTCCCTCTCCCCAATTATGTTGTAATTTTCATCATATAATATTTCTGATGGAGGTTTCTTGTATAAATATCGAAGTTCGCCCTCAATGCCCATAGCAATACCTCTAGTAGGAAAGTACGCATCGTCGCGGTTGTCGTATAACAACGATGCAAATAAACCGAAACTGTTGAGGCGCGAGAAACTGTTATCAAGGTCGAAAAGATTACGGTATCGAACATAGTCTGCATCAACAACAGTTTGGGCCATACCGCCGAGCTTGAAGGTGAGACCTTGAATGTTATTGTAACTATAGTAGAGACGCACACGCTGCTGCACAGCGCTATAGCTTGAAGCAGTACTATTGCGCACTGCAAACTGGGCCTGAGAGAGATTATAATCAAAATTGAAGTCGCCCCACAAGCCCGTTGACCACAAGAGGCGCAGGTCAAGGGCGAAATTATAGGTCAAGTCAATATCGAATAAAGCCTTGAAACCATTTAGGCGAAGTTCGTTGTATCCAAAATGAAAAAGTATAGAGGCGCTCTCTTCGGTATCGAAGCGGAAGCCCACACCTAAACGATGGGGCTTTGATGGTGTGAGGTATACATCAAGGTCGTAGACATCCTCGGCACCAGTAGGACGCATTGTGTAGAGGACATTATTGTAATAACCTGTTCCACGCATGGAACTGACGAAGGTTTCTATGTCGTCAACCGTGCTAATGCCTTTGCGAACAAAGTTATTTGTAGAGCGAAGCATCTGCATTTCACCCTCTATGACACCATGGTAATTAACATGGCGCAGTTGGATGGAGTCTCCCTCAAGGAGTTTAATGGCATGTGGTGCCTGCAGACTCTTTCCTGTATGGCCGTACTGTGCCAGACGGTCGTGGATTGCCTGCAGTTCATCGTGATGCACAGCTGCCTCGCGGTAACCGCGAGAGACAAGCGAGTCAATGCTCTCGGCACTAAAACTAAGCATATTGTATCCTGTCACATCGGGATGGATGTAGACATCGCACATCTTGCGGTGCTCGAAGCGGTCGCCCTTTGTACCTAAGGCCATATATTGTGAAAGCATCTGAGGCAAGGAACGTAGCTCGTCTGCACTGGAGGCGAGGTCGCTAGCCAACTCGACGCCAATGATTATGTCGGCGCCCATGTTCTTGCAGACATCAACAGGGAAATTATTGACCAAGCCACCGTCGGCAAGCAGATATTTACCCCACTTGACAGGCGAAAAAATGCCAGGTATAGCCATGCTTGAACGGATGGCAAGCGGGAAAGAGCCACTGTGGAGAACCACAGAGTCACCGGTGATGATGTCAATGGCGACGCAGGCGAACGGTATAGGCAGTTGATTGAAATCCATGGAGTCAGTATAGCCGACGCTGAGACGACTAAAGAGGTTCTGTATGTTGCTACTGTTGATTATAGCAGCAGGGAGCGAGTTCATGATGTTCTGGCGTGCATAGCTCATGTCGCCGAAACCAAATGGTACACTGAGTAACTCACGATCGGAATAGAAGCGCTGCTCATTGGAATGGCATCGGCGCTCGATACTATTGGACATCAAGCGCGTCCAGTCGGCACTGGCTATGATGTCAGCCAGTTCCGTGGGCTCGTAGCCTAGGGCGTAGAGTCCACCAATGATGGAGCCCATACTGGTGCCCGTGACGTAGCTCACAGGAATGCCCATCTCCTCGATGTATTTGAGCACACCGATATGCGCGGCACCTTTGGCGCCACCGCCGGCAAGCACTATACCCACACGCGGCCCCTTATAGTTTGGGTCAACCTTTTTGACCAATGTGGTCTGCTGGGCCGAAAGCGCTGTGGCAATAGCGATAGCCAATAAGCAAGTAATATTTTTTTTCATATTATTGGTTTAGAAGTTATACACAACCATGGCTTTCATACTCCAGTCCTGCGCTAGGACATTGAAGTTGAAGTCTTTGACAGTATTGGTCTGGTATATCTCGTCATCATCCGCCCAGTCATTGTCGTTGCGGAAATAGAGGAGATTGTGAGCATACTGGACACTGAAGAACATTCGCCCTAAAGAGTAACTAATGGCGATACTACCGTTGAGGTTAGGCGAGATAGGACAGGCGAGCCTCACGGCCTCTTTGTCGCCATGCGGGGTCACATAGATGCCGTTACTCCAATTGAGTAGAGGAAGAAGGGTGGCATTTAACGTCACATTGCGCAATCCCGCACTGTTAGGACCCGTGGGATCACGATGCAAGAGCACCACATTATAAGAATAGCCAGCACCAACCGAGGCCTGCGTGAAAAAGTAATCCCTCAAACCTGTGTTAACAAACACTTCGTCCTTTTCGTCACAGAAGACTCCTGACAATAGCAAGTTGCCACCGATAAGAAACGAACCTGCAGAGCGGCGCTGAACCATACCGCACTTGTAGGCCGCAGTATAGGCAAACTTACCTCGGTTGAGCGTCCAATAGGCATCAAGCGACATACGGAAGACATCGCACGGCTGGTTTGAGACCATACTCTCACGCCTGTACCATTGGCTACCCTCACTGTCTATTGTTGATGTGCTGTGGGCGTAGTGGTTAAGCCATAGGATATTGATTCCCACGCCCCACTTATGTCCCTTGAGGGCGAAATTGAAGGAAGAACTGCTTTTCTTATCGTTGGCACCGATGTTGAAACTATAGCCCAGACCCAGGTTGCCATAACCTATGCCGACACCAAGACCACTCTTGACACCGCCGCTGAAGCTCATTGTAGAGTTGGCAGGCACCCACGTGCTATCGGAGGCAGGCATGGTGGCTGTGCCGTTGTTCACCTTTAGGGTGTACTTTGAGTTAATGTCAACAATGAAGTTCTTCATGTTGAAGTTGCCATCAACAGAGAATCGGGCAGGACGCTGATATATGTAGCTGCTATCGACTGTTGATGTTGACTTTAGCCAGACAACAATCGACTGCCATAGGTTCTGCGAGCTGGCCGTCATAGCCAACATACATAGTATGACGATAAGGGATAGCTTCTTCATTTATTTCTTAATCTTGTTTTGCAAAGCCATAAGGGCGTTATAGGCCACTAAGCCGTTGGCTAATTCAAGGCTGCGCTCATCGACCATGAGGTTGGGACGGTGGAGATTACTGAAGGGTGTGCCGGGCTCGTGGATGCCGATGCGGAAGTAGCAGGCCGGTATCTTCTGTGCGAAGAAGGCGAAGTCTTCGGCAGTCATGCGTAGGTCAAGCCACTTGACATTCTCCTTGCCAAGGAAGGCACAAGCGTTGTCGTGAACCTGCTGCGTGCAGGCGTCGTCGTTGAAGACGTAGGGGTAGCCGTAGTCGATGAAGAGGTCGCACTCGGCGCCCATAGCCTCGGCCACGCCGGTACTTATCTTACGAATCTTCTCGTGGGCTTCGAGACGCCACTTCTCGTCGAAGGTGCGGATGATGCCCTCCATCTTCACTGTGTCGGGGATGATATTGGTGCGGCCGCCTACTTCCTGTATCTTGCCTATGGTAAGCACAGTGGGCATCATAGGTGCGGCGTTGCGGCTGACTATTTGCTGCAGGGCGATGACAATATGGCTGGCCACTACAATAGGGTCGACACTCAGATGTGGCGTGGCACCGTGGCCACCAAGACCCTTGACGGTCCAATAGAGCTCGTCGGTCGAAGCCATGTACTTGCCTTTGCGCATGCCCACCTTGCCGCAGTCCATCTCAGGCAAACAGTGGAAAGAGTATATCTCATTAGGCGTCACCTCGTCGAAGAGGCCATCCTCCATCATCATGCGTGCGCCGCCAGGGTATTTCTCCTCACTTGGCTCGAAGATGAACATCAGAGTGCCGCTGAACTGGTCTTTCAGTTGCGTTAGGATTTTGATTGCTCCGAGGAGCGAGCAGGTGTGCATATCGTGACCGCAAGCATGCATCACGCCGGGCTTCTCGCTGGCGAACGGCAAGCCAGTGCATTCGGTGATAGGTAGCGCATCATAGTCTGACCGGAGCGCTACACAGTAGCTATTGGGGTCTTTGCCGCGCAGCATAGCCATGATGCCAGTCTTGCCTATCCCCGTCTTGGGCTCCAGACCCATCTCGCGCAGCCGTTCGGCCACAAACTCCATGGTGCCGTACTCTTCCTGCGAGAGGTCGGGGTGCTGGTGCATCCAACGTCTCCACTCGATGATTTGCTCCCGCTGCGCGTGAGCCAACCCTTTGATCCTATCTATCAAGTTCTCCATTAGGCCTTTTTAATACTGACAACAGTATTCTGTCCGTCGAGGAGTTCGATGGGGGTGCCGTCCTTCACCTCTGGGACGAGTGTTAGACTGGTGCAGAGTGTCTCGGTGCAGATATAGTCGCGGTGGGTGTTGATGGCGCTGTCCCACTCACCACTCTGCAACTCGACAATGATACGGTCGGTGACGTCGAACTGCTCTTTGCGGATGTTCTGGATGCGGTTGACCAACTCGCGGGCGATACCTTCATCTATGAGTTCCTGTGTGAGCTGTATGTCGAGTGCCACGGTGAGGCTGCCGTCGTTGGCCACCACCCAGCCGGGGATGTCCTGCGTGGCAATCTCCACGTCGCTCAGTAGCACTTCGCAGTCCTGACCTTCGACGCTGACAACGCAACGTCCGTCGGCCTCGAGCGCGTTGATCTGCTGCTGACTGAAGGCCATGATGGCGGCGCCAAGGGCTTTCATCACCTTGCCGTAGCGCGGGCCAAGGGTCTTGAAATTGGGCTTAATCTTCTTGACGAGCAGGTCGTTGTCAGCGGCAAGGAACTCCACATCCTTGACGTTAAGCTCGGAGCAGATGAGGTGCTGCACCTTCTCAATCTGGGCACGCATGTTCTCATCACGCACCGGAATGACAATCTTCTGCAGCGGCTGACGCACACGAAGGTTGCTCTTCTTGCGCAAACCAAGAACCATAGAACAAACCTTCTGGGCCAGCTGCATACGCTCCTCGAGGGCCTTGTCGACCATCTCGGCGTGGTATTCGGGGAAGCCGAGATGATGCACAGACTCCACTGCGAAACGGTGGGTCACACTGTTAAGGTCGAGGAACATGCGCTCGCTGAAGAAGGGTGCGATGGGCGCCATCAGGCGACTGAGGGTCTCGAGGCAGGTGTATAGCGTCTGATAGGCGCTGACCTTGTCGGCAGTCATCTCACCTTTCCAGAAGCGACGGCGGCAGAGACGCACGTACCAGTTGCTGAGGTAAGCATCGACGAAAGTGCCGATGGCACGGCCGGCGCGGGTAGGCTCATAGTCCTCCATGGCATCGCCCACGGTCTTCACCAGCGTGTTAAGCTCGGAGAGTATCCAGCGGTCAATCTCCGGGCGATCCTTAATGTCGATGTCCTTCTGGCTATAGTCGAAGCCGTCGAGGTTAGCGTAGAGGGCAAAGAAACTGTAGGTGTTGTACAGCGTGCCGAAGAGTTTGCGGCGCACTTCGTCCACGCCCACGACGTCGAACTTCAAGTTGTCCCACGGCTGGCTGTTGGTAATCATATACCAGCGGGTGGCGTCGGGACCATAATTGCCGAGGGTTTCAAAGGGGTCTACGGCGTTACCGAGGCGCTTCGACATCTTGTTGCCGTTCTTGTCGAGCACAAGGCCGTTGCTGATAACGTTCTTGAAGGCCACGCTGTCGAAGCACATGGTGCCGATAGCGTGGAGGGTGTAGAACCAGCCACGGGTCTGGTCGACGCCTTCGGCGATGAAGTCGGCCGGGAACTCGGTGGGCTTCAGCTCACCGCCCATGTAATGAATTTGGGCGTAAGGCATGGCGCCACTGTCGAACCACACGTCAATCAGGTCCGGCTCACGGCGCATCGGCTTGCCGCTATCGCCAACCAAAATGACGTTGTCTATATAGGGGCGGTGCAAATCAAAGTCCTTGTAGTCGCCAGCGTAGGGATTCGAGGCCATGAGACCGGCCTTGACGGCCTTCTCTATCTCGGCGCTCAGCTCCTTGACGCTGCCGATGCACTTCTCCTCCTTGCCGTCCTCAGTGCGCCAGATGGGCAGCGGAGTGCCCCAGTAGCGGCTGCGGCTGAGGTTCCAATCTACAATATTCTCCAGCCAGTTGCCGAAGCGACCACTACCGGTGGCTTCGGGCTTCCAGTTGATAGTCTTGTTGAGTTCTATCATGCGGTCTTTGAGGGCCGTAGTGCGGATGAACCAGCTGTCGAGGGGATAGTAGAGCACGGGCTTGTCGGTACGCCAACAGTGAGGATAGCTGTGCGTGTGCTTCTCACTCTTGAAGAGTTTGCCCTGTTCCTTGAGCATAATGACCAGCTCCACGTCGAGACTCATGTCCTTCTCGCCCTTGGTGGGGTCGTAAGCGTTCTTGACGAACTTGCCGGCATACTTGGAGTACTCTTCAACATTCACATTGTTTTTTACCCATTCGGGGTCGAGGTCTTCAACGGTTGCAAAGCGTCCCTGCTTGTCGACCATGGGCAGTTGCTTGCCGTCGCGGTCAAAGAGCAGCAGATCGCCGATGCCGGCCTTCTTGGCCACACGGGCGTCGTCGGCACCGAAGGTAGGTGCAATATGCACGATGCCGGTACCGTCCTCGGTGGTGACATAATCGCCAAGGATGATACGGAAGCTGCCCTTGTCGCTCACCTCGGTAGGTTTCACCCAGGGAATTAACGGCTCATAGCGCAGACCTTCCATCGCGGTACCCTTGCACTCGCTGACAATCTTGTATTCAGGCGACTTGCCCTCAGGGAACATCGAACCCACCAGAGCCTTGGCCATGATGATGCGGCAGGGAGTCTCCTTGTATGGGTGGGTGGTCTCAATGGTGACATAATCAATATTGGGGCCGACGCAAAGGGCAGTGTTCGAAGGCAGGGTCCATGGCGTAGTAGTCCATGCGATAGCGTAGGTGTCGACCTGGCCGCAAATCTTGAACATGGCCACGCAGGTGGTGTCCTTCACATCGCGGTAGCAACCGGGCATATTCAACTCATGGCTTGAGAGACCCGTGCCGGCGGCCGGCGAATATGGCTGGATGGTATAGCCCTTGTATAGCAGCCCCTTGTCGTAGAGCTTTTTCAGCAGGAACCACAGGGTCTCGATATACTCGTTGTTGAAGGTGATATAGGGATTCTTGAGGTCGACCCAGTAGCCCATCACGCGTGTCAACTCGTCCCACAGCTCCTTGTACTTCATCACCTCCTCGCGGCAGGCGCGGTTGTAGTCATCGACGCTAATCTTCTTGCCGATGTCCTCCTTGGTTATGCCAAGGTTCTTCTCCACACCCAGCTCAACAGGCAGACCATGGGTGTCCCAGCCGGCCTTGCGGTCGACGAAGTAACCCTTCTGCGCCTTGTAGCGACAGAAGACATCCTTGATGGTACGAGCCATCACGTGGTGTATGCCGGGCTTGCCGTTGGCACTCGGAGGACCGTCGTAGAACACATATGCGGGATGCCCCTCGGCCAACTTCTGGCCCTTCTCAAATGTTTCATTCTCTTCCCAGTAGCGGCGCACATCCTGGCCAATCTGGGTCAAATTAAGTTGCTTATACTCGTTGTATTTCATATACTATATTATTACACAACCACTTGTCGGCATTTGCCGACAAGATTATAGAAAGCAAAAATACAAAAATATTACAATATATAAAAAAGAAAGTGCAACATATAAAAAAACTCAACCGCAGAAAACTGCGGTTGAGGCCAAAACAAAAGCGTATGAAAAAAAAATTACTTCTTTGCTTTTTTTATTTCTTGCTCAGGTATTCCTTCACGTTATCGGAAGCAACAATCTCCTCTTTGAACATGTAGGCGCCGGTCTTCTCGGAGCGGACCATGCGGATAACCTTTGCAAAACTCTTACCGGTAGAGGTTTTAAGGGTAGCAACAACTTTTTTTGCCATAGTCTAATTCTCCTATTTTACTTGATTTCTTTGTGAACGGTGACCTTCTTCAAGAAGGGGTTGTACTTCTTAAGCTCCAGACGCTCCGGAGTGTTCTTCTTGTTCTTGGTGGTGATGTAACGGCTCATGCCGGGAACACCGCTGTTCTTCTGCTCGGTGCATTCGAGGATAACCTGCACACGTGCGTCTTTATTTTTCTTTGCCATGACTGATATTGTTTTTCTTCGTTACTTGATTGATATCCAAAACGAAAAGAGCATCAACAATTCAATTTTGGGTACTCAAATCGGCTGCAAAGATACAACCTTTTTTCATACTGGCAAAATTTTTTTCATTTTCACCATAAAATATTTCATGCTCATCTCATCAGGCAAAAAGTGCGCGGAAGGCTTCCTCGATTACACTGACGGGCACTATCTCGATGCCATAGCGCTTGGTGTCTATGGAGCGGACGTTGTATTTAGAGATGAATATCTTCTCAAAGCCCAGCCTGTCGGCCTCGGCTATGCGCTGCTCCACGCGGCTCACGGGACGTACCTCGCCACTCAGACCCAACTCGGCGGCAAAGCAGTAGCGCGGCGACACTGGTATGTCGACGTTGGATGACAGCACCGAGCAGGCCACAGCCAAGTCTATCGCCGGGTCGTTTACCTTAATGCCGCCGGCGATATTGAGGAACACATCCTTGGCGCCGAGCTTGAAGCCACAACGCTTCTCCAGCACCGCCAACAGCATACTCAGCCTACGCATATCGAAGCCGTTGGCATTGCGCTGCGGAGTGCCGTAGACTGCACTGCTCACGAGACTCTGCACCTCGATGAACATAGGCCTGGCGCCCTCCAGCGTGGCGGCCACGGCGGCACCGCTCAACGTCTCGTCGCGCTGGCTCAGCAGGAACTCGCTTGGGTTCGGCACCTCGCGCAACCCATTGCCCTGCATCTCGAAGATGCCTATCTCGGCAGTGCTGCCGAAACGGTTCTTCAACGCACGCAGTATGCGGTAGCCGTAGTTGCGGTCGCCCTCGAACTGCAGCACGGCGTCCACTATATGCTCCATCACCTTGGGGCCAGCCAATGTGCCGTCCTTGGTGATATGGCCTATCAGCAGCACCGGAACACCGGTCTGCTTGGCATAGTGCTGGAACTCAGACGTGCACTGCCTAATCTGGCTCACGCTGCCCGCCGGCGAGTCTATATCCTCTGTCGTGATTGTCTGTATCGAGTCCACAATCAGCAATTCAGGCTTCACTGCATCCACATGCTCGAATATCCGTTGCGTAACCGTCTCGCTTACCACATACAGCTCGCACTGGCTCTCGCCTATACGGTCGGCGCGCATCTTTATCTGCTGCTCGCTTTCCTCGCCGCTCACATACAGCAGCCTGCGGTCGTTGACAGCCAGAGCCATCTGCAACAGCAGTGTACTCTTGCCTATGCCGGGCTCGCCGCCGAGCAACAGCAGGCTGCCTGGCACTATTCCGCCACCGAGCACGCGGTCAAACTCGCCGCAGTGCGTCGGTATGCGCTTCGTATCGCTGTAGCTCACCTCCTGTATCCTCTTCGGCACCGACAGCCCCGACAACTTCTCTTTTCCAATACCTGATTTCTCATTTTTCACCACCTCCTCGGCGAAGGTGCCAAATTTGCCACACTCCGGGCAGCGCCCCAGCCAAGAGCTGCTCTGGTAGCCGCACTCCTGGCAGAAATAGTATGTCCTTGCTTTAGCCATAATCAAAACTCGTCAATCACTTTATCCACACGGTAGACTTTGTCGCCGCGGTGCAGCGTCTCACTGGCCTTGATACTGAAGCAGTCGCCCTGATGCACCTCCGGCACGGGGTCGCGGTCGGTGCGCAATTCCTCGACGGTGGCACGGTAGACACCGGTGGTCTCGCCGGTGACCATCACCTCGTCGCCCACCTTAAGCGTCTCGGCGGTCTGCAGCTGCACCTCGGCGACGCCGATGCGGCCGAACCAGTTCTTCACAGGCCCCAGATACACCTTGTTCTCGGTGGCCTGGCTGCCGTAGCGCTCACTCCATTCGCCCAGCCTGCGACCCAGGTAATATCCATCCCAGAAGCCGCGGTTGAACACTGTCGCCAGCCGCGTCATCCAGCCCTCAATCTTCTCTTTCGAGTAGCTGCCGTCGGCAATGGCCTCCACAGCCTCACGGTAACATTCAGTGACCGTCCGCACATAGTCGGCACTCCTGCCCCGCCCTTCTATCTTGAGCACACGCACACCGGCTTTCACCACCTTGTCCAGGAAACCTATGGTGCACAGGTCCTTGGGCGACATGATGTATTCGTTGTCTATCTCCAGCTCCAGGTCGCTCTCCTTGTCCTTGACGATATAGCCACGGCGGCACACCTGCAGGCAGGCACCGCGGTTGGCGCTGTAATTGTAGTTATCGAGGCTCAGGTAGCACTTGCCGCTGACACTCATGCAGAGGGCGCCGTGGGCGAACACCTCCACCTGCACCAGCTCACCTTTCGGGCCGCGCAGGTCGTTGTCCTTGATAAACTGGGTTATCTCCGCCACCTGCCTCAACGGCAGCTCGCGGGCTGTGACTATCACGTCGGCAAACTGCGCATAGTAGCGCACAGCCTCCACGTTGCTCACATTGCACTGCGTCGATATATGCACCTCGACACCCACGCGGTTGGCGTAGGTGATGACAGCCATGTCGCTGGCTATCACGGCGCTCACGCCGGCCTCCTTGGCGGCGTCCACCAAGGCGTGCATCTCGTCTATTTCATTATTATATATTATAGTGTTGACCGTAAGGTAGGTGCGCACACCGGCCGCATGGGCTATCTCACAGATGCGCGCAAGGTCCTCGACGGTAAAGTTGGCCGCCGAACGCGACCGCATGTTGAGCTTGCCAACGCCGAAATACACTGCGTTAGCGTCGCCCTGTATGGCAGCCCGCAGGCTCTCGTAAGAGCCCACCGGCGACATTATCTCTATCTTCTGCATACTGTGCTTCTGTTACTTTCCCTGTCCATAGAGCTCCATCACCGTCATTTTCGTCCACTTGGTGGGCTGGAGCTTGCTGTCCGTCATGGTGGCGTCGAGCGATGAGACACGTCCGGACAGCGCCTGGTCGACGAAGGCGCAGAAGAGGTCCACACTCCCCGGCAGCCAACTGGCCACCTCGTGGCCTATGCCCTCGTAGCGCACTATCCAGCAGGGGTAGTCAGCCTTGGTCATCTGCTTGGCCACCACGTCGGCCCCATAGAGTGCATGGCTCAGCACTGGGGGGAACTTCTTGTAGTTCACTATGCGGTCCTCGGTGCCATGCATCAGCATCGTCGGCGCCGGCTGCTCCTTCCACTGCGGCTTGCCCTTGCACATGATGCCGCCCGAGTAGGGCACCACGGCGGCAGGCTTCCAGCCTTCGGGCAGCGCCGAGACCTGCTGGAGGCTGTTTACGCGGCACCAGTCCATCTGAAGCACGGTGATTGCACCCGCCGAACTGCCGGTAAGTATGATACGCTGCGGGCTCACGCCAATCTCAGCGGCATGCTCCACCACCCACGCACAGGCGGCGGCGCAGTCCTCGACGGCTATGTCGATACACCACTGGAAGAGCTCCTGGTAGCCCGAGAGCTTGGCATACTTGGCAATCATGGCGCTGTCTTTCAAGCCCAGACGGTAGTCGGGGCTCACCACCGTGAAGCCTCGCTCGGTGAGTATCTTGGCCACCTTGCACTGGTATTCGTTGTCGCGCTCGCCTATGGCGAAGCCGCCCCCGAAGAGGGCCACCACGCAAGCCGAGTCGGGCCGCGGCGTGGCCGGACGCCACACGTCGAGCCTCAGCGCCGAGTCGCGCTCGGCGAAGACATAGGTCCTCACACTGTCCTGCCCCTGCGCGGCCACTGCCGCCAGCAGCAGTATTATAACAAGCCTCCTCATGCTCAGAAACTCAACTGTATACCGGTACCGACAGTGAACCAGTCGTTGATAAAGGTGTCCGACTCGCTCTTGCCGTCGTCCAGATCGCTCATCCACGAAAAGCCGACCCGGGTGACCCACTTCACATGCTCACTGCCGAGGGTCAACTGCATCTGCGGCTCAAGCAGCAGGTTGGTGGTGCGATAGGCATCGTAACGATAGGTGATGTTGTCACCTCTTGTGGTAACATCCATCGACTCGAAATCAGGCATATAGCCGCCCACCTTCAGGCCGAAAGCTGCGCCGAAGTGGACAGCCCCGATGTCGTGCCAGCCAATGTTCACCTGGCCATAGGGCAGCATGAAGTGTCCCGAGTAGGAATGACTGGTGTTGCTGCTGGAGCCTTCCTCTTTTTCCTTGTCGTGGTTACTGTTGCGCCAGATGGCGCCGTAGCCGAAACCGGCATAGCCCTCGACGACGAAGTGGTCGCTCAGCGGGAAATAGACGCCCGGGGCGGCCTGCACGTATGCGTTGTCGCCGCCGTAGTTGGCGTGCACCTGCCCTGACAGCCAGTCGGTGATACCCACCGTTCCGGTAGCATTCATGTTCATGGCATCGGGCAGAAGCCATGCCGACAGGCTCATGTCGGCTGACACGCGGACGTCGCCCTTGTGGTTGATCAACGGCACGTCGACCGACTGGGCATGATAAATCGGGCTCACGCAGGAAGCGAGAAGCGGCAGCGCAGCCAAAAGAATAATGACCTTCTTCATTTATATTATATATTTTACAATGTTATAACGCAGAGGGTCCTTTATTATTGTGCAGAGGATAACAATTCCCGGTGGGAGAAAACCTCTACGGGGTATCCGCCCAATAGCTTCCCAACGTACCCTCTCCGACTCCGCCACGCCTGTTCTACGGTTGTTCACCGGTTATTTAACGGTTTATAACCGTAGAACAACCGTAAAACAACCGTTAAAAATACGGAGAGAGTAAGGAGGGGAGTCGGAGAGGATACGAAAAAAATTTGGCCGGATTGGGGAAAAGTCATATCTTTGCAACACAAAATGAATACGATTGTCACCATAATATACCTTATCGGCGTCCCTTTGCTGGTGATGCAGCTCGCCAAACGCTGGACATGGATTGACAAGGTGAGCCCTATGTCGGTGCTGTATGTCATTGGTCTGGCCGCGGCCAACCTCATACCGGCCGACAACGGCGTGTTCAACATCGACGCCGACATCAACACTCTCTTCGGCAACATCGCCGTGCCTCTCGCCATCCCGCTGATGCTCATGGGCTGCAACACCACGGGCTGGCAGGTAGGCAAAGCCTTCAAGGTGTTCATCACGGGACTTGCCTCGGTGCTGATAGTCACGGTCATTGGCTTCTTCCTCTTCATGCCTGCCGACCATTCACCCGAGAGCTACCGGGGCTTTGCGCAGGTGTGCGCCGTGGCCACGGGCATCTACACCGGCGGCATCCCCAACATGGGAGCCATCAAGCAGGCTGTCGGCATGCCGGCAGAGACCTACCTCTACCTCTCCAGCTACGACCTTATAGTCACTGGCATCTATCTGGTATTCATCATACTGTTCGGCAAGACGGTGTTCCGCCGACTGCTGCCCGCCAGCATCGAACACGACGCCGTGCAAGGTGAGGCCACGAAGGAGGGAATGGCAAACCCATTCGACCGCAGCCACCGCAAGGCCACGCTGCTGGCCATAGCCATCACGCTGCTGATAGCCGCCGTCTCGTATGGCGTGTCGCTGCTGGCCTCGGCCGACGGAAGCCCCAACATGACGGTGCTGATACTTCTGCTCACCACGCTGGCCATCGCGGCATCGTTCCTGCCGCCGATGAAACGCCAGCAGCACTCGTTCGACCTAGGGCTATACTGTGTCTACGTCTTCTGCCTGTCGATAGCCACCGCATGCAATGTGCGCGAGATGGACCTTGCCGGCAGCCTGCCGATACTCTACTATCTGGGCTTCATCATCTTCGGCTCACTGGTGCTGCAGGTGCTCTTCGCACGCCTGCTGAAGATAGACGGTGACTCGGTGATGGTCTGCTCGGTGGCGCTCATCAACTCGCCACCCTTCGTGCCGCTCGCGGCCGCGCTGCTGAACAACAAAGACATTGTCATACTGGGCATCACCATCGGACTGCTGGGCTACATGCTGGGCAACTACCTCGGCATAGGCCTTTATCACCTGTTGCTCGCGTTGGTATGAGAAAGAAATACAAATATTTTTTTGCCAGAATGAAAAAAGTTCGTATCTTTGCAGCACGAAAAAAGTAAACGGAATATAAACAATCGTCTGACAATCAACGGGTCAGACGGCAAAAAGTAAAGAAATGAAAAAAGGAATCCATCCCGAAAACTACCGCCTCGTGGTGTTCAAAGACATGTCGAACGACAACATGATCCTCACGAAGAGCTGTGCCAACACCAAAGAGACCGTGGTCTACACCGACGGCAAGGAGTACCCTGTGGTGAAACTTGAGATTTCGAACACGTCGCACCCCTTCTTCACTGGCAAGCTGAAGCTCGTCGATACCGCCGGACGCGTCGACAAGTTCATGAACAAGTACAAAAAGTACGCCAAGAAGGCCGAGTAAGCGGTTAACATTTAAGGCAGAAAAAAGGTAATTTGTTTTAGATTTTATGATCTAGAAACCCCGCCCTGAAAAGGACGGGGTTTTCTACATTTTGATGTGCAGTAGGCGTCAGAGCAGCTGCTTGAGGGCTGCCTCGACGGGGACATAGCCCTCGTAGGGCTCGAAGCGGCGCACCACATTGCCGTCGCGGTCGATGAGGAACTTGGTGAAGTTCCACTTGATGTCGGGTGTACGGTCGAAGAGGCTGTCCTGCGAGCGGAACATCTGGTCGAGACGGGCACCGATGGGGTTGGTGGTATCGAAGCCCGCGAAGGGGGCCTTGGCTATGAGCCATGCATAAAGGGGGCTTTGCTCCTCGTCGGCACCGTTGACGTCGATCTTAGCCATCTGCGGGAAGGTGATGTTGTAGTTGCCGGTGCAGAACTCATGTATCTCTTCGTTGGTGCCGGGGGCCTGCTGGCCGAATTGGTTGCAGGGGAAGTCGAGAATCTCGAAGCCCTGGTCGCGGTAGAGGTCATAGAGCCTCTGAAGCTCCTCATACTGTGGCGTGAAGCCACACTGGGTGGCGGTGTTGACCACCAGCAGCACCTTGCCTTGATAGACGGACAGGTCTACAGTGTCGCCAGTACCGCCTAAGACGCTGAACTGATAGATGTTGTCAGTGTTCTGCTCCACAGGAGCCTCCACCTTCTGCTTGCAGGCGCCGAAGAGCATCATGCAGGCGGCCGCAAATAACAATACTTTCTTCATATCGATATGTTATTAAGTGTTTTCGGATGCAAAAATACACATATTTTCCAATATGTCGGAAATTATTTGTATCTTTGCACCGCAAAACATAGAAAAAACACTACATTATGACAAAGAGATATTTTGCATTAGCGCTGTCCTCACTGCTGGTTTTCAGTGCCGCGACGGCTCAGAACAAGAAGAAAGCACAGCCTGAGTACAACGGGGGCATCACCACGGAGATGATGCAGCAGATGAAACAGGGATTCAGTGGCTCGGCTTCGGACAAGGCCCTGCGCAACGTGCTGGTGACAAACAGCCCCGCCAAGCTGGCTATGAACTATGAAAATGCCACCAAGTTCGACTCGCACTTCTCTAACCGCGTCAACAGCAAAGCCGTCACCGACCAGAAGAGCAGCGGCCGCTGCTGGATGTTCACCGGCATGAACGTGCTCCGCAACCAGGCCATCCGCAAGCACCACCTGCCCGACAACTTCCAGTTCTCGCAGGCCTACCTCTTCTTCTACGACCAGCTGGAGAAGAGCAACCTCTTCCTGCAGGCCATGATCGACACCTACAAGAAGCCCATCGACGACCAGGAGGTGCAGTGGCTCTTCAAGAACCCCATTGGCGACGGCGGCCAGTTCACCGGCGTGGCCAACCTCATCGACAAGTACGGCCTCGTGCCTGCCGACGTAATGCCCGAGACCTACAACACCAACAACACCTCGAGCATCAGCAACCTCATAGCCCTCAAGTTGCGCGAGGACGGCCTCATCCTCCGCGAAGATGCCAAAACTCTCTACAAACTGTTCCCAAAAGGTGACAAAGCAGCGCAACATCTGCAGGCCAAGAAGACCGAGATGCTCGGCACCATCTACCGCATGCTGGCCCTCACCATGGGCGAGCCCCCCGCACAATTCACCTGGCAGCAGAAGGACGCCAAGGGCGAGATAGTGGAGACCGCCACATACACACCGAAGGAGTTCTACGAGAAGTTCGCCAAGACCGATTTCTCGAAGTACTACATGGTGATGAACGACCCCACCCGCGAATACTACAAAGTGTATGAGATCCAGTACGACCGCCACGTCTATGACGGGCAGAACTGGCGCTACCTCAACCTGCCCATGGAGGACATCGCCCCCATGTGCATC
>JAEEGL011935850.1_pt1 | contig 73394 bp, 52 predicted proteins | sample 9134231 | NCBI WGS metagenome assembly JAEEGL01 (sample SAMN16246548, study PRJNA631951) | gut metagenome | biome: gut microbiome; feature: rumen; material: fiber-attached | host: Bos | place: Iran: Karaj | collected 2018-10 | reverse complement strand
CCTGTATAAGCATGAACTGTTGTCATGATACCAGCTTCGATTGGAGCTAAATCATTTAAAGCCTTAGCCATTGGAGCTAAGCAGTTTGTTGTACAAGAAGCAGCAGAGATGATGTTATCATCCTTTGTTAATGTTGTATGGTTAACGTTGTAAACGATTGTTGGTAAATCCTTTCCAGCTGGAGCTGAAATAACAACCTTCTTAGCACCTGCATCGATATGAGCTTGTGCCTTTTCCTTAGATGTATAGAAACCTGTACATTCAAGAACTACGTCTACATCAAGAGCCTTCCAAGGAAGTTCAGCAGCCTTAGCCATAGCGTAGATTGTGATTTCCTTTCCATCAACGATGATAGAACCTGGTGTTACAACTGTCTTTCCGTCTTCAGCTAAAACAGCATCTTTGTAGTCAACTGTATGACCCATTCTTACATAGTTACCTTGCATTGTGTCATACTTTAATAAGTGTGCTAACATTTTTGGGCTTGTTAAATCGTTGATAGCAACAACATCAAAACCTTCTGCACCGAACATTTGTCTGAATGCTAAACGACCGATACGTCCAAAACCATTAATTGCAACTCTTACATTTGCCATAATAATATGTCCTCCATATATAAAATAAATTTTTTGTTTTCAACATTACCTATTGTATCAATATTCAAAATAGTTGGCAAGTAAAATATATGTGCGCGTATTTGTATTATAAGAAGAAATGTTTTTTAAACTCTACTGCTAAAGTGTCTCTTCCAAACAACAATCCAATTACGATTGTCACAAATCCTAAACTTGCACAAACAATTGATGCAACAACATTAAATCCACATCCCCACATGATTGGGAACCATACTACTTCTACAACTGCTAATCTTGTAGTCTTATAGGCGTATTTATGCCACTTTCCAGATATAAAAATCACAAGCGCAAATGTGAAGTTTAATACTGACATAAATATAGGTGTAATAATCCCAAGTGATACATTTAAAGCATTTACTGGATTATCTACGCCATTAATACCTGTTGCATAGAAATATGCACAAATCAAATTAACAGAGAGTACGATATAGAAGAAGATTCCATGTAAAGTATCTTCAAATATCTTTGGCCAGAATATATATTGCAAAATTCCAAGCCAGATATATGCAAGTGATGCTAGGGGAATAATTAAGAACACCCACTTTTCTGTAAGCCATGTAGTAATTCCAAGTGCCATAATAATAACAAACGAAATTGCAGCAAAAATATTTCTTACTAAAACCCTAGCGCTTCTTTTCTTTGTAAATTCGGGATACTCACCTGCAGCCATAACCGGTGTTGAGTTAACTACAGTAGTATGAGCTCCGCATAATGGACAGTTTATCTCATTATCACTTAGTTCAACATTGCAATATTTACATGTTCTCATGATCTAACACCCCCATTTCCTTCTACATATACTTCAAGACCTAAATCAGTAAGTTCTCTTGCCATATCTCTCTCAACAGTGCTCTTAACGATTGATCTAATAAATGTGATGTCACACTTATTATTGAATGTGACAGCAGACATAGAAACGCCGCCCATTATATCATCTTTCATTACAAACTCTAATCTATCTACAATACTCTTTAACTCATCTGGAGCATTAATAACACCTAGATTTGAGAAAACTGTAGTGCAACCAACATTGCCAATTAGTTTAGATATAGTTTTAATTGCAAAATCCTTTACTCCTCTTGGCATAGTTCTAATTGCAACATTGTTCTTTATAGATACGATTTTGTTAATATCACTCTTTAGGGCGTCTTTATCTTTTCCAGCTTCAATTTGCTTTTTAATTGTATCTATTAATTCTTCTAAAGATAACTCTACTTCATCTATTCTTACATTAGTAAATAACGAGAAATTTCTTAATGTGTTTGATGGGAATACACTTCTTAAATTAATAGGTATTTGGACAACATAAGGATTTCTATCTCTATCATAGAATTTTCTCTTTAAGAAAGCCTTTGTATATAAAGCTGTTAAAAGCTCCGTAACAGTACAATCATATTTTTTAGCAATCTTCTTAAGCTCTTGAGCATTAACAACTAAGTGTGTGACTATATTGTCTTTAATTCTCTTTTCCTTAATGTGATAAGCCTGCTTAATACTTTCTTGAGATGAGAAACTGCTATTAGTTGCATAAAGTTCATACGCATCCATAATCTCATCCTGATTAACAATATCTAAAGCATTTAATGCGTCTTTATAATCGCCAACTTGGCCGTATTTTAATTCATAGTATCTTGTTAATAAACTAATTAAGAAAATAGTAGACCCGAAAGCATCAGATACTGAATGGAACACTTCTACAGAGATTCTTTGATTATCTGCAATTACTCTAAATAAATAGTGTTTGCCATCAAGTTTAATTGGTCTATTTGGATGTCTATCACTTTGTTCAACTACAGGATACTTCTCCATTCTCTCTAGGTAATACCAGAAGAATCCTTTTTTCAAACAGACCATAAATGTTGGGAATCTCTCTACCATATCATGAAGAGCATTAGTTAAATTCTCCATATCGATCTCTTCTTTTAATACAGCAGAGACTCTATAGACTAAATTCCAATCTCTTTTTGCCTGTGGAGGATATACTAAAGCAGCAGTGTCTAATTTGTACCATTCTTTTGTTGTAAGTTTCTTTTTCTCAACAGCCCTAACCTCTTGACCCTTTGTAGTCATTAACTTAACGCGGTCTAAATCTCCGCTTAGTAAAAGATCATATGAAATGTTAAATAATTGAGTTATTGACTCAAGCTGTTGAATGTCAGGAATTGAAGCACCAAGCTCCCATTTACTTACCGCTTTATCTGAAACCATAAGCTTCTCTGCAAGTTGTGCTTGAGTCAATCCTTCACTTTTTCTAAGTTCTAAAATTATCTTTCCAATCTTCTCAGAATCCATAAATTTCCCCTATTTTGCTAGTAGTTTCAAAACTCTACTTCAAGTAGAATTGCCGAAAAATCCAGTAGAATTCGGCTCCATTTACAAAAATTATACCACCATAGTACAATAATGTCGAGGGTAAGGAATAGCAAACTTAACTCAAAGTAGAAAATTAATTAAGACAACACTAATACATAATACACGATAAATTCTATCGTCCCCGCGAGAATTTATCACATAAAAAATAGCAAGCTCTCCGTCTTGCTATTTTTTATTTTATCAACAATTTATTAAACTATTTTAAATTCTCTGGATTTAGGCACTTTAATTCGTCCAGAATAAACAATCCATCTTTTCTGATTAGAACATCATCAAAATAAATTTCACCGCCACCATGTTCTTTAGTTTGGTCTAACACTAAATCCCAGTGAATTGAAGATACATTGCCATTCCAAGCATCGTCATAGCACTCACCTGGTGTAAAGTGAATTGAACCAGAAATCTTTTCATCAAACAAAATATCACCCATTGGCTTTGTTACATAAGGATTTACGCCAAGCGCAAATTCGCCCACGTAACGAGCGCCTTCATCCGTATCAAATATTTCATTGATTGCCTTTGTATTGTTTGATGTAGCCTCGATAATCTTGCCGTCTTTAAACAATAAGGAAACATCAGTAAATCTTATGCCATTTTCTGTTGATGGTACATTATATGAAATTCTTCCATTAACACTATCTTTAACAGGAGCAGTATAAACCTCTCCATCTGGAATGTTGCAGTCCCCTGCACATTTAATTGCAGGGATTCCTTTAATTGAGAATGTCAAGTCTGTATTTGGAGCTACAATTCTAACCTTATCTGTTCTTTCCATTAGTTCTACAAGCGGAGTCATAGCTTTTTCCATCTTACTGTAATCTAAATTACAAACATTAAAATATAAATCCTCAAACGCTTCCGTACTCATAGCGCTCATTGCGCTCATACCCGGAGTTGGATATCTTAAAATAACCCACTTTGTATGTTTTACTCTTGTTTCTAAATGGACAGGCTTTACGTATAGTTCCGTATAAACTTTTTGCTTATCTTGAGGAACATCACTCTTTTCGTAAGCGTTATCCCCACCACGAATTCCAATATAAGCGTCCATTTTCTTCATTTTATAATCATCAAATTCTGCCATTTTCTTAGCTAAATCTTCTGACATATTTTGAGCTATTTCTCTTTCAATTCTTGGATCTTTATATGTAACGAAAGGATAAGCGCCAACTATTGTTGCTTCTTGAATAATGCAATTAACTAATTGATAATCTACGCCAGATGCATCAATATAAACGCTTTCGCCTTTCTTAAGTTTACACGAATAATTAACAAGATTATGTGCCAAAGTTCTAATTCTTGGATCTACTAACATACATTCTCCTTAAAGACTTGCTGCAAATTTAGTTTCTTCATCTAAACTATCCATGTATTCAGGCAATATATCATAAATACAAGGTTTTTGCTCTTTTGGAACATTATAATACCTTCTATACTCTTCAATAAACTCTCTTTGTGTAGTTTGTTGCAAATATGTAACATTTTCCTTTGCAGGTAAATCCTCTTTTGGATATACCGGATCAAGGATAATTATCGAAGCAGTATCCTTAAATCCAAATTTACTTCTAATGCCTTTTGTAGGTGTCCACCTAATATAGATAGGAACAATAGGAGCTTTTTCTTTTACCGCAAATGTAAATGCACCTTTCTTGAAAGGACGAGGCTTTTCATAATGCATCCACATTGCCTGCTCTGCATAAAATTGAATTACACGACCTTTGCTAATCAATTCATGGAATGCTTTATTCATATTTCTGGCAGCAGATGGAGTACTTGCAAGTGGTAAAATTCCGCCAGCACGTAATACATGACCTGCATATCCTGATTTATTATTGAAATCAGCAACTGTCAAATATACTTTTTTATGATGAACAGCATGTCTTAACATCAAGCTGTCTAAATACGAACAGTGATTCATAACTGTAAAATAGCCTTGTTTTTCTAAACCTTTTAGTTTCTCCTTGCCGTACACCTTTGCTCCGAACAAAATCTTATCAGCCAAAGGACCTAAGAACCATAATAACGTTCTATAAAAAAAACTTGAAACCTTAAATCTCTTACTTTTAGGAATATACTCATATTTCTCATCCACAGGGATAGTGTGATTATAGTTATATGGAGTTGTAAATGAATCAAATTTTCCTTGAGCTTCTAGTTCTTTATGGATTTCATCCCATCTTGCACTTGCCATAATATCGCATTCTCCTTTTTATTGATTTTCTCTAACCTCACAAATCTTATTTAATCTATAAGGCTTACATATATTGAAAACAATCTATATTCTTTGAATTCATTCAAGACTCTCAATCTATTCCAATTATATGTAATATCTTCTGAGCTCTTTTCTTCTCGGCTGTATTATAACACACTATTATTATTTTTGTAATTTTCCGAGGTCGAACGTTATTAGAGTGTAAAATATGACAACTCTACTAGGGATACATATGATTTTTATATTGTATTTATTAAATAAAGTATGATAATATACTTTATGATAAATTTAAATTTAGGAGGTAATGGTTATGCCATTAATGAACACAAAAGCAATGTTTGATCAAGCATATAAGCATGGTTATGCTATTGGTGCTTTCAACGTTAATAACATGGAAATTATTCAAGGTATCGTAGAAGCTGCTACAGAAGAAAAGGCTCCTCTAATCCTTCAAGTTTCAAAGGGTGCTAGAAACTATGCAAACCCAGTATATCTACAAAAGATGGTAGAAGCTGCTGAAAAGGTTTCTGGTCTTCCAATCGCTTTACACTTAGACCACGGTGACTCTTTCGAATTATGTAAGAGCTGTATCGATGGTGGATTCACATCAGTTATGATCGACGGTTCTGCTCTTTCTTATGAAGACAACGTTGCATTAACAAAGAAGGTTGTTGAATACGCTCACGACACAACAAATCACCCATACATCACAGTAGAAGGTGAACTTGGAACATTAGCTGGTATCGAAGATGAAGTTTCACATGCTGTAGGTTCATACACAAGACCAGAAGAAGTTATCGACTTCGTTACAAAGACTGGTGTAGATTCATTAGCTATTGCTATCGGTACATCACATGGTGCTTACAAGTTTAAGCCAGAACAATGCACAAGAGATGAAAATGGTGTTCTTGTACCACCTCCACTAAGATTCGATATCCTAGAAGCTGTTTCTGAAAAGTTACCTGGATTCCCTATCGTTCTTCATGGTTCTTCTTCAGTTCCACAAGAATTCGTTCAAATTATCAATGCTAATGGTGGTAAGATGCCAGATGCAGTTGGTATTCCAGAAGCTCAATTAAGAAAGGCTGCTACAATGTCTGTATGTAAGATTAACATCGACTCAGACTTAAGATTAGGTTGCACAGCTGGTATCAGAAAGCACTTCGCTGAACATCCAGAACACTTCGATCCAAGACAATATCTTGGCGATGCTAGAGCTAACATCAAGACAGTTGTTAAGCATAAGTTAACAGAAGTTTTAGGATGCGCTGGAAAGGCTGATGAAATCATCGCTAAATACAACGAAATGAACAAATAATTAACTTAAGTTCAGACTTCAAGAGGCTATCAATTCGATAGCCTCTTTTTTTTACAAAATTTTTTAAATAATACTATATTATTTTATTCAATTTTATTGACATGGTTTATATAATAAACTACAATTTTCTTGTTTAATATTTTTAAACTCATAGTTTAGTTAAAAAATACTGGCTATTTTTGAAGTTTAAAAATACTAAACTAAATACAAACAAAAAGAAGTGAGAAAATGGAATTAGGAGTAAAGATTAAATCATTAAGATTGCAATGTGGTTTTACCCAAGAAGAACTAGCAGATAGATGCGAGTTAACAAAAGGTTATATCTCTCAGCTAGAAAACGACTTAACATCGCCATCTATTGCCACTTTAGTAGATCTTTTAAATGCCCTAGGCACAGATCTTAAAGAGTTCTTTAGTGATGCTGACAACGAAAAAGTCATTTTCAATCATGACGACTTTATTGTTAAAGAGGATGAAAGATATACTCAAACATGGCTTGTTCCAAACGCACAAAAGAACGAAATGGAACCTATCATAGTTGAGATTAAGCCTCATTCTTCAATGGATGAAGATAGACCACATGAAGGCGAAGAGTTTGGTTATGTATTAGAAGGTGAAGTTATTCTTCACTTAGGAAAGAAAAAAGCTCTAGTAAAGAAAGGCTGTTCTTTCTATTATGAAGCAGGCAGAATTCACAATCTTGAAAATGCTTCAGACGAAATTGCAAAAGTTATTTGGGTATCTAGCCCACCTACATTCTAAGGAGATATATATGAAAGATTATATCATTCAATTAAAAGATTTAACTAAAGTATACGGCAACAAGACTGTTGTTAAGAACATTAACCTTGATATCAAGAAAGGTGAATTTGTTACAATTTTAGGACCTTCAGGCTGCGGCAAAACAACAACACTACGAATGATTGCAGGTTTTGAACAACCAACTTCTGGACAAATATTCTTCGATGGCAAAGACATCGCTGGTCTTCCCCCATATAAAAGAGCTGTTAATACCGTTTTCCAAAAGTATGCTCTATTCCCACATCTAAATGTTTTCAATAACGTTGCATTTGGTTTGAAATTAAAGAAAGTCGAGCAAATTTTTGTAGACAAGAACGGATTAGAATACACAAAGCTTGTAAATTTAAAGAATTCCCTTGTTGATCAGATTATTTACGACAAAGATCGTAATCCAACAGGCGAAACAAAGAAAGTTAAATATAAGAATGCATATGAATATAGAGAAGTTCAATCTAAAAAATTCGTTAAAGTTAACCTTTATCAAGAATACTTAGAAAAAGCTAAAGCTCAAGGTTTAACAAACATTAAACCCGAGAACACTTTAGTTGATCAAGTTATCTATAACAGCGACCATACATCATCTGGCAAGACAAAGAAGGTTGAATATAAGGACGCTTATGCATATAGAGCTGAAGTAACTAAGAAAGTAAAAAAGATTAAATTATACAAAGAATTCATTGATAAGAAGGTTAAGAATGCATTAAAGATGGTTGGCCTTTCAGATTATGAAGATAGAAATGTAAATTCACTATCTGGTGGACAACAACAAAGAGTTGCAATTGCTCGTGCTATTATCAACGAACCAAAGATTCTTCTTCTTGACGAACCTTTAGGCGCACTAGATTTAAAGATGAGACAAGAAATGCAAATCGAATTAAAAGAAATGCATAAGAAGTTAGGCATCACATTCATTTATGTTACTCACGACCAAGAAGAAGCTTTAACGATGTCTGACACAATCATCGTTATGAGAGATGGTAAGATTATGCAAAAAGGTTCTCCAATGGAAATCTATAACGAACCAGTTAACTCTTATGTTGCTGACTTTATCGGAGAAGCAAACATCTTCGATGGCGTTATGTTAAAAGATAAACTTGTTAAGTTCTGCGGAGTAGAAGTTGAATGCGTAGATACTGGATTTGGAAAGTACGAACCAATCGAAGTTGTAATTAGACCTGAAGACTGGATAGTAAAAAAACCAGGTCAAGGTTCATTTGATGGCGTTATTAATTCTTCAATGTTTAGAGGCGTTCACTATGAAGCAAGCTGCACATGCAATGGTTATGAATTCATAATCCATAGCACAAAAGAGTATAAGGTTGGACAAGCAGTAAGTTTAAGCGTTGACCCATTCGATATTCAAATTATGAAAATCGAAGTAAGAACAAACATTGTTCCTGTTACATTTAAGAGCGAAAACACATTCGACTTATATGGTGACGTATACGAATTCAATCCTGTTAAGTTCTTTGGTACTGAATACAATTCTGACGATTATGTAAACAAAGACGGCACTGTATCATTCTCATTTGACGATGTAGATATGGAAGACGATGAATGGAACGCTCCATTATCTGCCAATGTTGAATCTATGATTTATAAAGGCAAGAATTACTTTGTAACATTAAGAACAGATAACAACAAGCACATCTTTGCTAACACTGAATACTTATGGGATGATGGCGATAGAATTGGTATCAAGATTCAACCAGATGCATTTAATTTTGAAGGTTTTGTAACACCTGAAGAAGTTAAAAAACAATTAAAAGATAAATACGAAATAAAAGACGAATGCGTAATGAAAGAGGTTATAGATAAATAATATGGGAAATAGTTCTTTTTCAAACTTAAGATATGCATTTAGGTTGAAGCAATTCTCAAGAAAATATCTATCAATACCTTACGGGGTATTTATGGTTATGTTTATTATTCTACCTCTTGTAATTCTTTTCTTATATGCATTCACAGAGCGTAAGTTTGACGGAAGTTTAACACTTAACTTCACTATCGCAAACTTTAAAGAAGTTTTTAGTCCTACAAACTTAGATATGCTTGAGCGTTCATTCAAGATAGGCATTATCTCTACTCTTGCATGTTTAATTATTGGATATCCGATTGCACTAATTCTTAACAGATCAACTCTAAAGCATAAAAACGTAATCGTTATGTTATTCATGCTTCCAATGTGGGTAAATTTCTTAATTAGAACTTTAGCAACAAAGGCAGTATTTGAAGCTATGGATATCAAGCTTGGCGAGTTCTCTGTTACATTTACCATGATATATAATTATCTACCTTATATGATTATGCCTATATATAACGTTATAGAAAAAATAGATAATTGTTTATATGAGGGCGCACGCGATTTAGGAGCCAACGAGTTCACAGTATTAAGAAAAGTTACTGTTCCTCTATCACTTCCTGGCATATTAAGTGGAATAACAATGGTATTTATGCCATCTATTACTACATTTGCCATCGCAAATATTATGAGTAATAACACATATATTCTTGTAGGCGACTATATCTACAGCGAATCATTCATAAGCTTTAACGTTGCAAGTGCTATTTCATTAATTATTCTTGTAGTTATTGGAATATCTATGGCAATCGTTAACAAGTACGATAAAGACGGAAATGCACAAGGGGGTATGATGTAATGGATAAGCAAAAAGCATTAAAAGCAACAACAAAGACCCTATCTTGGACATATGTTTTAATAATCCTTGGATTATTATACCTACCAATCATCTGGATGATTTTATGGTCATTTACTAATAGTGCTACATTTGGAACATGGGGCGAATTCACTTTCAAGAATTACCAAGATTTATTTAATGGAAGACAAACAAAGGTAATTTTCAGTGCACTTCAAAACACATTAATAATTGCCCTTGTTGCAAGCACATTATCTACAATATTAGGAACTGCTGCAGCGATTGGTATTCACAGTATTAGAAATAAAAGAGTATTAAATGCATATAAAACAACAAACCAAATTCCTATGGTTAACTCAGAAATCGTAACTGCTATGTCAATGATGTTATTATTCCAAGTATTTAGAGGAATATTTAAAACTGGCAGCCAACTAGAACTGTTCGAAGTAATTTTAGCTCATACATCATTCTGTACACCATATGTAATTCTAAATGTATCTCCTAGACTTGCTCAATCGGACAACAAGATTTATGAAGCCGCATTAGATTTAGGTTGCAATTATAGACAAGCAATATTTAAAGCATTAATTCCAGAACTTCTTCCTGGTATTATTGTTGGTTTTGTTATGGCATTTACTCTAAGTATTGATGATTTCGTAATTACAGAATTCACAATCAACAACCGTGATACAATCTCTACTTTGATTTATGCAAAACAATCAGGAAAGAGAGCTCTACCATCAGAGTTTAGAGCATTATTCACAATTATATTCTTTATAATTCTTGGCCTATTAATGTTTATGAATAAGCCACAAAAGAGTTTAGATAACAAAGGTAAAAAATAAAATTTATATATAGGAGTTTATTAAAATGAAAAAGAAAGTAGTTTTAATGTTAATTGTTACAGCACTTATGTGCATCTCAATTATCCCAATGTTTACAGCTTGCTCTGCAAACCGTGAAGACACATTAAAGATTCTTACAATTGATGAGTATTTAAATGAAGGTCTTATTGCTAAATTCCAAGAATACTACAAAAGCGTAACAGGAAAGGATATTGAAGTTGATGTTCAATACACACCAACAAACGAAGAAATGTACGCTAAAATTTCTTTATCTAAGGCTGATTTTGATATTATCTGCCCTTCTGACTACATGGTAGAAAAGATGGCAAGACAAGAATTATTATTAAGCTTAGCTAAGGATTTTGGAACAGATGTTGATGGCAAGGAAGTAGTAGATAACAGAAAGAATGTTTCAGCATACTTAACAGGCGACACATTTAGTTCAGTTCCTGGCGATTATGCTTGTGCTTACATGTGGGGTACTTTAGGTATCGTATACAATAGATCTAACATCTCAACAGCTACTCTAAAGAGCGAAGGTTGGAATGCATTATGGTCTACATCATATGGAAAGATCCAAATGAAAGATAGCGTAAGAGATACAATGGCTGCTGGTGCGGTTTATACATTTAAGACAGCTTTAGATAACGGCGCTTCATTAAACGATGTTATCAACTATACAGATAGCGAGCATCTTAACCAAATCAAATCTAACCTTATTACACAAAAGAAGTTATCTTCTTTCTATGGATACGAAACAGATAATGGTAAAACAGATATTCTAGAAGGAAAGTCTTCTCTTCTTCTTCAATGGTCAGGTGATGCCGTTTACACATTAAGTGATGATATTAAAGAAGTTGTACCTCTAGATTCATATCCTGATTTAGCTTACTATGTACCAAAGTATTCAAACGTATGGTGCGACTACTGGGCAATTCCTAAGTATGCTGGCAACACAACAGCTGCTAACTTATGGATCAACTTCATGTGTTCTGATGAAGCTGCTATTGGTAGCATGGACTATATCGGTTACACATCTGCTATTGCAACAGATGCTACATTCGAATATGCTAACGCTGCAATTACATATGCAGAAGATGATGAAGATGAAGCCACAGCTGCTGCAAGATTAATCGCAGAAGATGAAGATAGATTTATGTATGCAGACATCTCTTACTTCTTTATTGGAGTAGATGGTGCTGAAAACATGCTTATCGACTATGTTCAATATCCACCAAAATCAGTAATTCAATACTGCGCTGTAATGAGAGACTTCGGTGATAGTTCACAAACAATGCAAAACGCTTGGACAGCGGTAAAGAATGCTTAATTTAATTAGCATAAATATAATGAGAGGATTCCTTTTGGAATCCTCTTTTTTTAACGTTCGATATTATTTCTTTTTCTTGTAAGCTTGGAATTCGCCTTTTGGCGCAAATTTTTTATTTAACTTTTCAACTTTCTTAGAACGAGCATTTCTTTTCTCTATTTGCTCTTTTGTTGCTTTAGGTTTACTCTTCTTAAAGTCTTTCTTTTCTTTAAAATCTTTTCCGCCTTTAGATTTACTCTTATCTTTTGAAGATGGCTTTTCGTCACCCTTAGCTTCTTCTATTACAACTTTTCTCTTTCCTAGAGTTAATCCCTCTAACTTCTTTAGGTTTGCTATGTTGTTATTGCCAACTTCTACGAATGAGAATGTATCCGATACTTTCACATCTACTATCTCATGAAGTGCAATCTTACATTTTGTTGTAACAAGTTTTGTTAAAGAGAATTTATCTAACATATCTTTCTTGCCTACATTTAAGAAGAATCGCTTTGTAGCACCTTGCTTTTCAACCTTATGGAATTTATTTGAGCCGTCATGAGGCAAAGTAAATTCGTCTTTAAATTCAGGAAGATCTACATATTCTAAAGCATTATTTGTAGCAGTTTGATATGCTTGAACAAATCCAACTTGAGATTGATCAATAATTGTATAAGCCGCACCAGTTTTATTAGCTCTTGCTGTTCTGCCAATTCTATGAATATAGAAATCAGAATCGGCAGGCGGATCAAAGTTGAATATAACTTTAATAGAATCAACGTCTATACCACGTGCTGCGACATCAGTTGCAACTAGCATTTCAACCTTGCCTTCTTTGAAAGCTTTCATAATTCTAGTTCTTTCATTTTGTCTAATATCGCTATGAATTACAGCAACATTAGCCTTTGCTTTAACTAATGCTTGATACAACTTATCTGCTCTTGCCTTTGTGTTACAAAAGACAATGCATCTTTCATATTTATTTACTCTCTTTAGATATAATAAAGCAGATACTCTTTGACTATCTTGAACCATAGTATAATATTGCTTAATCTCTGGGATGTTTTCACCATCAACGGTAGCTTCTACATATACTGGTTCTTTAAACTTTTGATTAATTATATTTTCAATTGCTTGTGGAATTGTAGCTGAGAATAAAAGCTTTTGTGTAGTAATTTGAGGAAGAGCTTTCATTATTGTTTCAATGTCATCTCTAAATCCCATATCAAACATCTCATCACCCTCATCAAGAACAAAGCACTTTGTCTCTTGAAGCTTAAGAGTATGTCTATCTAAATGATCTAGGATTCTTCCTGGAGTACCAATGATAACTTGAGGCTTCTTTCTCAAATACATTAATTGTCTTTCAAAGTTTTGACCACCATAAATACCAGCAACTCTAAATCCCTCATAATACTTAGTAGCCATTTTAAACACATCGCATATTTGTATTACTAGTTCTCTTGTTGGGCATACTATAATTGCTTGTATTTTGTTAGATTGTCTATCCACCATATTCATTATAGGAAGAACATAGCCTAGAGTCTTACCAGTTCCTGTTGGAGCTTTGGCAACAACATCTTTTCCTTCCATAGCAACAGGAATGACTTTATCTTGAATCTCAGTCATTTCTACTATATTTTGCTCATCTAAAGCTTTTACTATAAGTGGATCAATATTTAATTCTGTAAATTTTCTCATGTTTATGATTATACCACGGCCGCAAAAATAACGCATTTAAAATCACTTGTCTATATTTTTCATTATTGTATAATAATAAATGTATGAAAACAGCATTAGTATTTGGAGCATCAAAAGGAATAGGAGCCGCTATAGCAAGAGAATTTGCAAAAGGCGGATATTTTGTTTGCATCAATTATAATTCTTCTAAATCAGACGCTGATGCTCTTGTAGATGAATTAAAGCCAAATGCTAAAGCATTTAAAGCTGACATTTCTTCATTTGAAGAAGTTAATTCTATGGTAAAAGAAATTGTTTCTACTTATAAGAAGATAGACGTTTGTGTTGTATCTTCTGGTATTGCAAAACAAAATCTTTTAATAGATGCTTCTATTAATGAAATCTCAAATATTATTAACACAAATTTATTTGGAACAATCTATGCTTGTAAGGCTGTAGCTCCATATATGCTTTCAGAACACTATGGAAAAATCATAACTATTGCCTCTATGTGGGGAGAAGTAGGTGCATCTTGTGAGAGTATCTATTCTGCCTCAAAAGGCGGTATTATTTCTTTTACTAAAGCTCTTGCAAAAGAACTTGGTTACAATGGCATTAATGTAAACTGCATTAGCCCTGGCCTTATAGATACTCAAATGAATTCTCATTTATCTCAAGAGGATATTGATTCTCTTATTGAAAACACACCATCTTCAAGAATCGGAAAACCTGAAGATATAGCAAAAGCCGCTTACTTCCTTGCTAGTGATGATGCAAGTTACATAAACGGCCAAATACTTCCTGTTAATGGTGGGTTTGTTATTTAACTCCTAGTTTGGAGCCTCCATACTGCATATAATTATTTTCTTTAAATTATCAAAAGCTAATTTTAATGATGATTGTCCTAATGATGTTGAATAGTTTGTTCCAATTACATAGAATAATAATTCATCCTCGCTAGATATATCATCAAACGCTTCAGAGTTAATTACAAAGCTATCTTTTGGAGTTCCATCATTATAGGTATCTACAGTACAGTTTCCATCAAAATAAACTGTAGAAACCTTTGCCTTATAGAATAATCTATTACCTAAAGATCTAACAGAACCTGGTAAACAAATCTTTGTAAATCTAGCACCTGCAAATGCATAATCACCAATTGTTTCAATTTGCATTAATGTGCTGCTATTTAATCCTGTGCACTTAACATCTAAGTTAAAGAACCAGAATGCTTCTGCATCAGTGTTGTTGTATCTATATGTGCAGCCATCTATATCTGAATATAAACCAACATACGCATATAATTTCTTCATATCAAAGTCTGTGATAACAAAGTGAGACTTTGATGTAGATGTTGAACCACTTGTCTTAGTATAATCTTCAAGTTTTAATACTCTGAAGTACTCGTTATATCCAACCTTTTCTGTATTACCTTCAATAGTTGATCTTTCAAATAAAATTGTCTTGCTTTGTGTAATATTGCTTACAGTCGCAGATGATGCATATAAATTGAAAGCACCTTTTCCAATTGATTCAACTTCTTCACTTAATACTAAATCATTTGTTGTTAATAGATTTGTACATCCCATGAACATACCATCTGGGATTGATTTAATCTTACTAACATTCAATGACACGCTCTTTAATGATGTACAAGCAAAACATAGATTTGAACCTAAAGTGATTGTTTCATCATCCTTGTCTTGTTCAAATACTAGAGTATTTAATTGAGAACCAGAGAAAGCATAATCTCCAATTGAAGTTACACTTGGAGCAACTCTAAAATAGAACTTATTGCCTGTAACATTTGAAAAAGCATATTTTCCAATAGTCTTTAGATTTGGGAAATATAATTCATCTTCAGCAACTGAATATAGAGATGTATTATAGAAAGCATATTGTTCGATTGTTGTAATACCTAAATCTGTTTCATTACTTCCAGGTATTAACTCAATCTTTTGTAAAGTACACTCTCTAAACGCACTAGCACCAATAACTTTTAAAGACTTTGGTACATAAATACCATCAAGTTTTTGGCAATTATAGAAAGCATAAGAACAAATTTCTGTAAGGCTAGAAGGAAGCTTATACCACTTATATGTATCTTCACTAGCTTCTATATCTGTACCTAATGCACTACAGCCATAGAATGCATAATTACCAATGTATGTAATTGAATCTGGCATTGAAACATATTTAAGTGAAGTTGCATTATAGAAACAATAATCTGGCACACTCTTTAGTCCATCTGGTAAAGTAACAGAAACAATTGTTGTGTTTCCAGAGAATGCATTTTCAGAAATCTCTATTGATGAGTCTTTAGCAAAAGACAAAGTTGTTACTGATGAACTATTAAAAGCTTTTTCTCCAATAGAAACAATCTTCTTGCCTTCTACTTTTGCAGGAATTGTTAAAGTAGTTGCACTACCATTGTATGAAACGATAGATACACCTGACCCTTCAGATACTACAGTATAGTCCCCTAACTTGAATTCCTTATCTTTTTCTAATGAATTAAAATAAACACTAATAACAGTAATTACAACTGCTAATACTATTATTACTGCTAATGCAATTTGTTTTGAGTATTTTTTCATATTCTTCCTTTCTATTTTACAGCTACATTCCAGCAATCAATTCTGTTCGCTGCTTGTGTTATATTATCTCTTATTAACTTTGAGGAACTTCTTGGAGTAATCTTCATATTATTAACCTCAATTCCATCTACGTGTCTTGCAAATAAACCATATACTGGCAAATCATCATATTTACTCTTCTCATGAGACAAGAAATATAAATGGATAACTCTTGTGATTTCTGGATATCCACTCATACTATCTTCATCTTTAGGATCACCTACGCTTAACTTCTCTGCAGTATTTCTATAATTTGCAACAAAGTTTGCAATCAATACATCTTTAACTCTATAAATATCGTCACCATACTGGCATCCAGTAATTGCACTTGGTAATTCACAATTATTGCTTGTAATATTAGTTATCTTAATTTTCTGGATAGATCCAACCATTTCTGCATTGCCAGTTGTCAACCCTCTTGAACCAAGCCAAATCAAGAATGGAGAACTAATACCACTCATATAGATATTGTCTATCGTTACACCATAAATATTTGAACCATCGGCTGATTCTATAGATACTCCAGCATAACCGCCACATACTCCTTTTGGAAGCATAAAATAGCAATTAAGAACATCGATTTTCTCAACATCTTGATATGTTTCAGTTCCAATTTTAAAGCAATTAGCCATTGATATAATTGTGCAATAATTAACTTTTATATCTTCACTCTTCAATCTACCATTAGCTTTTACACAAACTCCATCATCGGCTGTTGCAATAAAGCAATGGAATATATTTACATCTTGACAGCTTACTAAGTCAATACCATCCGCATTAGCAACATGTAGATTATTATCTATAACTAAATCCTCAATGTTAATCTTGTTACAATCGACAAGTTTACATGTCCAGTCTGCTGAATCTTCTATCTTGAAGGAATTAAACTTTATATTACTGCATTCACCAAAATATACAGCATGAGGTCTATTTGAAGTTATAGCGTTTCTAATTCTCTTTCTTGCTTCTAATACCCTATCTTTAACATTGAATTCTGCAAGAGGAGCAAATACAGAAGAATCTTCTGCCTCATTAGTATATGATGTACCATTACAAACTATTGTTCCTGGACCATAAACCGCAATATTGTTTTTATCAAAAGCATATAATAATCCAATTGTTGTATCGTTAATTGTGAAGGAAATATTATTATTTACACTTTCTTCATATGTTGGCCCAATTAAAGAACAGTTTTCTTGAATTACTATTGTTGTATTGCTTCTTAACTCGATTGGATTAATCTTATAATTACCATCAACATAAATAACGATACTGCCTGTCGCCTCATCTAAAATAGATTTAATAATTGCTGTATTGCTAGCTGCATCGTTAGTTTCTAAAACACCCTCTTCAGACAATGTATAGCTGTGTTTGAATACTGCTAAAACATCTGTTACTGAATGCAAGTAACTTTCGTAATTAATACAAGAACTATCTATACGTTCATTTGTATCATCTAAAACATAATCTTTTTTTAATTCTGAGATATTCTTATAAGTAAAAGTTGTTGTTGGGTAATTGATTTTAAAGAAATATGCCCAAAGAATAAGAACGAAAAAGACAATAATAGAAACAACGACGATTGCTGCAAGAATTGAAGCTCTCTTCTTTGGATTTTTCCAAACTGATTCTTTAACTTTAACAGCACTAGCATCAGATGCTACGCTACTAGTTTCAGCCTTATTCTCTATTTTCTCGAATTCTTCGTTTGACATTTTCCTACCTATACGATGCTCACATTATAACACATGTACGCGCAAGATAACAATAACGCGAATATATTAAAATAACTATAAAATATTTAAAAGATGTAAAGCTGTTTCTATTCCATCAACGGCGGCTGATGTTATACCACCAGCATAACCTGCGCCTTCCCCACAAGGCATTAAACCCTTGATAGAACTTTGGTAATTATCATCACGCATAATTCTAACAGGAGATGATGATCTACTTTCTATTCCTGTAAACAAAGCATCTTCATTAGCAAAACCCTTTATCTTTTTATCAAATATAGGCATTGCTTCTATTAGAGAATCTGTAACATAATTTGGCAAACAAGAACGTAAATCCGCTCCAACAACACCAATAGGATAAGTAGGTTTTACAGATTTGAAATCAGTAGATATCTTGTGATTCTTTAAATCGCCATATCTTTGACAAGGTGCTTTATAACTATTAGAAGCCTTATATGCAAGTTTTTCATATTTTCTTTGTAATTCAACACCGGCTAAAACTTTTTCGCTTCCAAAGTCTTCTGGAGTAATACCAACAAGAACAGCAGAATTAGCATTTATGCCGTCACGTTTTGAATAGCTCATTCCATTTGTGACAACTTGTTCTTCTTCGCTTGTTGCAGCTACAACATAACCACCAGGGCACATACAGAATGTATAGCAACCTCTTCCAGATTGAAGATGACAAGCAAGTTTATATGCAGCTGGCTTTAGTAACCTATAACTATCTCCATATTGAGATTTTGAAATTTCTTCTTGAAGGTGTTCTACTCTTACACCAATTGAAAATGCTTTTTGTTGCATTAAAACTTTAGATGAAAGCATTTCAAATGTATCTCTGGCACTATGACCAATAGCTAATATACAAGCTTTTGTTGGAATCTCTTCTTTTTGGCCATCTTTCTCAACTACTACGCCTACAAGTTGACCGCAATCCTGTTTAATATCTACAAGTTTAGTATCAAATAAATACTCTCCACCAAGCTTTTCAATTTCTTTTCTAATATTACTAACAACGTTAATTAAAACGTCTGTACCTATATGAGGCTTTGCCTCATATAATATTTCTTCTTGTGCGCCATGAAGATAAAGTTCATTTAGAACTGTATTTATAAGAGGAGAATTAGTTCCTGTGTTTAATTTTCCATCAGAAAAAGTACCTGCTCCACCCTCGCCGAATTGTATATTTGATTCTGTATCTAATATGCTTTTTTCATTAAATATTCTTACACTTTCTTGTCTTTTTGAAACACACTTTCCTCTCTCAATTACAATAGGCTTTAATCCCATTTTTGCAAGGGTCAAAGCAGCAAACATGCCTGCTGGCCCAGATCCAACAATAATTGGTCTATAAGATATTGCTTTTTTGTTATATTCCTTTATAAATGCATTTATTGTATTATCTTGTTCAATATATTTTGGATATTTAGAGTTATTCTTTAAGAATTTCTCATTATCTGAAACTTCAACAGCAAGAGAATACACATACTTAATATCTTTTTGTCTTGAATCCAAAGATTCTTTCAGAATCTTATATCTTAAAATAGAACTTGGTTTAATTCTAAGAGTATTAGATAACACTCTTTCAAAATCGAGTTTGGAATGCACTATTGGAAGTTTTATATCATTAACCTTTATTAGCATGTTATTCCATCCACACAAGCAAGAGCTGACATTAAAGCGAAAGACAAATTATATCCGCCGCATTCTCCGTCAACATCTAAAACTTCTCCTATTGCATATAATCCTTTTTGAAGTTTAGATTCAAAAGTTTTATTATCAAATTGCGATGTAGAAAGTCCACCTGACGTCACTTGTGCACTATCTAAATTTGTAAGTCCATCAATCTTGCATCTGTATTCTTTAATGCTATCTACTATATCGCCCTTCTTTTCTATATTTAAAGCTATAGCCTTATGTAATATACCAATTAGCGGATTATCTAAAGGCGATTTATCTAAAATTTCTTTTACGTCTTCTTTTGAATACTCTGGCATAAAATCTATAACAGCCTCAGCATTTATTTTGTCGCAATTATTCTTAACCATCTCTCTTGCTATAAAGCTTGAGGCTTTAAATGCCAAAATACCACTTATGGAACCATCTTTAAATAAAAGTTCTCCATTTTCACTAAAAACATTCTTGCCTTCTATATATAAAGAAAGATTCGCTTTTGCCCTAACGCCATTTGCGCCAATAAATGCGTTTGTTTTTAAAGGAACTAGAGTTTGCTTAAGTTTTGTCACTTTATGCCCAAAATCGCCTAAAATTGAGTGAGAATTAAATCCAAACGAAGCATTGGAGCCACTTGCAAGTATAATTTTGCCTCCAAGTAAACTTTCGTTCTCCGTTTTTATAACAAAACAATCTTTTTTAGATATAGATAGAACTTTTGAGTTAAGAATGATATCTACATTATATTTTTCTAATTGAGATAGTAGTACACTTAAAATTGTAGTTGCGCTTTCAGAATATGGATATACTCTTCCCTCTTGATCTTCCTTAAGGACAATTCCCATATTAGAATAATAATTACACAAATAATTATAATTATATTTATCTATGACATAATCTACAAAATTAGAGTTATATTTATCTGAAGATAAGTTGGAATTTAAAATATTACATTTCCCATTACCAGAAGCTAATATCTTTTTACCTATTCTATCCTTTGCTTCTATAAGCGCACAATTAATGCCTCTCTTTTTTAATTCCAAAGAAGCAATAATTCCAGCAAGTCCGCCGCCAATTACAATTACATCATATTTTTTCATACGTATATTATACGACAAAAGGAGCTTGGCTTGCACCAAACTCCTTTTAATATTTTAAATTAAATCAACTACTCTACTGGAGTAAGTATAATTGTAACCTTATACTCAACTTCTAAAGCTGTATGAGTATAATTAATTTGAACACTACGCAATTCTTTATTAGATGAAATAATGATTGTAATTGTAGCGTTTGATGCAGTTCCGCTATCTATATTCAAGAATTCATTAGGATTAGCAATTTCTGCAGTATATGTATATGTGCTTATAGCTGCTTGTTTGCTAATATCTCCATTCTTGAAATCTGTGGCTGAATAAGAAAGTCCTGTTGCTGTTCCGCTATAATTCGCTTTACTGTATCCAAGGCTATGTACATCGTTATCGATATTGTTTGCTGTATCTAATTCATAAACTAGATCATCACCTTGAGTTACAGTAATATTTAATTCACTCTTTGATACAGCTTTTGCACTATCTAAAAAGTCTTTTTCAACGATTTGATTGTCTGGTTCAATCAGTGTATCTTTTTTACAAGCTGTCAACACTCCAACAAGAGCGATAACTGATACTACTAATAAAACAATTAATAAATTTGTCTTTCTCATTTTCTTATCCTCCTATTGGTCTTCCTTTTTGTTTCTTTTCTTTAGGCACATCATAGCACCTGCCACTAATATTCCAACAGATGGAACTGCAGCAGCGGCTACTTCATATCCTACCTTTGCAGTTTTAGCAGCAACGCTTTGCGCTGAAGAAACTACACTCTTAGAAGAATTAACTAAAGTATTGTATCTTGCAGTTGCAGCATTTAATGCGCTTGTGTTAATTAATTCTTTATCTTCTTCCATTACCTTTTCGCAATCGCTTAAGATTGATCTATATGTTGCAATACCGCTAAATCCGAACTTATTACCAAGTGTAGATAAAGCTTGATTAATCTTAGATGGATCGTATGTTGTTGTAATAGAGATTGACATAATCTCAGAATCATTATAGTTGTCATCGTCTACGATTTGAACATAGATTGTATGCTTGCTTGATCCTGTTAATCCATCTACAACATTACCTTCTTTTAAGTTGTCTCTTGACTTACCAGCCATAATAGAAACGCCTTCGAAAATACCACCGATTACTACTTTATTGTAATGAACTGTTAATGCTTGCTTTGTTAACTTAGATGTATCAAAGTCACCCTTAACAACTGTTAATACTAAAGTATTATTTGAACCAGTAAATACTTCACTATTTTCTGCAGCTGTAACTGTAATGTAATATGTACCAACGTTCTTTACGCTATCTACAGCAATTGTTCTTTCTTCATCTGAGAAGATTTCCATTGTCCACTCATCAGAAGATGCAGTTGTGTCTAATTCAACTTCTAATTCTTCTCCTGTGAAGACTAATGTAGCATTCTTTAGAGCAATCTCAGCTAAATCCTTTCCAACAATTGTTAAGTTACCGAAATCTTCTGCAGCAACTGTTAATTCATAGTTTGCCGCATGCTCACCTAAGATGACCATTCCTACAACCTTTTCGTATGGGTCTGAACTAATAGGAGATTCCATAATTGTTTGTGATGCAACAAAATCTAATGTGATTAAGTCATCTTCTACGAATTCTGCTGAACCTACAGAATATACGAATCCGTTTGTAGTATCTGCATTTTCAACTAGTAGCTTAGTATCACCATATCCCATTGTGAAGTTGCTTACAACAACAGAAACTGCTCTCTTTGTAACTGTGAATTCTAAATCATATGCGTTTTGTGTTGGTTCATATGAATAATTACCATCATCTACGCCAAGAACTAAAATTGCATAATCACCAGCATTTACAGCTTCTTCAGTTTCAACATATGCATTATTAGAATTCTTTACAAAATACTTAATATTTGCTGTTAATTCTTGAGCTAATGCGATATTAGCAAAAGTTACTTGTGGAGCTTTATTTGTATTATCGTAAACGCAATCTACGGCAGCTGATACAGAATCTAATGTTAATACTCTTGGATTTACTGTGAATACACATTCTTCAGAAAGGGAAACATTATAGTTATCTTTATCTGCACCCATAATAGTAAATGTATAAGCATAACCTTCTGCTGATACGTCTGCATCATCTGCAAATCCTAAGCTATCTACTTCAATATAAACATCATCTTCTACTAATTCATCAACGAATCTAGCATATCCTTCCTTAACTTTTACATTAGCAGTATCTATAACATAACTATCTCCGTAAGGCTTAGATAATTCGTTACCTTCGCTATCACTTATTTCGAATACGATATCCAATGGAGTTACAGTTAATTTAACTGATTCTTGAGCCATTGTATAAACATAATTTCCGCTTGTGCTTACTGCTACTATTGAATACTCGCCAACATTTGCATTTGCTGCAAATCCATCGCAAGTAAATGCAACATCGTTCTCTTCACCTTCTACGAATGTTCCTTCAGTTGTGTAATTTACATCATCTGAAGTAAATTCTGTAGAATATACTTTTGTATTAATCTTATTATTTTCAGTATCATTTACTGTTGTTACTGTAATCTCTAATGGCTTAACAACTACGTTAACATAAGGAACTTGCTCGCCCTCATATTCCATTGTCTTAATTCCATTAGATCCAGTTCCGATGTCAACATAATTGCCAGAGAATGAGTAGTTGTCCTTATTAATGTTACTTGTAATAACAACTGTGTAATTACCAGCATTAATCATGTTGTCAACTTCAACACCATTTAGTAGATACTTATATGTAATAACAACCTTTCTTCTTTCACTCTTACTGAATTCGCCAGGGTTAACACCATCGATTTCTGCAAGTTTCATATCATTAATAGTGTTTACATAATCGTTTGAAGAATATGTATATTCTGCGCCATCGACATCTGTGTCCACTTTAATTTGTAATGCAACCTTTGTTACTTCAAATACTACATAGAATGTAGCTTGATTATAACTTGGATAATATAATGAATCGAATGTAATCTTAACGATATATAATCCTGTGCTACCTACCATGTTTACTGTAGGCTCTGCAGATGCATCAACTTTCTTATATACGCCATCTTCAAGCTTTGCCTTATAGAAATATTGAGTACTTTCAATTTGAGAGAATACATTTTCGCTAAATTGGCTATCATATGAAACAATACCTTGAAGAGCACAAATACCAATCAATGAGTTATATCCTTTATACGAAGAAGTTTCAAGATATGTAGAAACGTTTTCTGCACTCTCAATATCAGCTCCATAAATAACAGCTGGTGTTTTATCTACGATATTGTCATATTCTGTATAATAGTTATCATCATCAGTGTTTCTACTAGCACCAGTAACGTTGCTTGTAGTAACTCTAACTAATTTAACTACTGGGCTACCAATAATAACAGTTCTATAGAATCCAACAGTTTTACCATTTTCAGTAATTAACTTATGGAAGTCTTCTGCACCAGTTCCTGTTGTAGGAATGATATAGTTAGCAGCACCATAACCTCTTAATCTAACTTCAACATTATATGGACCATTAATATAGTCTACTTCATTACTTAATGTACCTGGAGTGTATGTAATAGTTAATGATGAAGCATCACACATATTGTAAATAATAATATTAGCGTTATTTACTGTAGTCTCATTATTTAATGAATCAAATCTAATATAGTTATTTAAAGGCTTTGTAATATCTGTTGTATAATCAGCAACATCTGACACTTTATTAACTACGATATATGAAACTTGTTGCTCTTCACCAGTATTTGTTAGATTGATATTGTATTCTACTTCAATTTCTCTCTTATAAACTGAAACTGGGAATTGTAGTGTTGTAAAGCTGCTAGATAATAATGTGTAATTTTGATTAACACTATCTGCAATCTCAACAATATAATTACCTGCATTTTGGATTGATTGAGTAGCAGAACCAATATTCAATGTATAATATGTAGCTTCGCTATCTACAGTGAAATCGCCCCTTTGTCCTATCTTTTCATAGTAATTACCATTTTGAGAAGTTCTCATAGCATAATAATCTACGCCATCAACAATTGAATTAGCAGGAACTGGAGTATATGTTGCATTATAATATGTCATACCAATATTTATAGCAGAATCTCCTGTTTGAATACCTGATTTATATACATAAGAGAATGCAATATTTTGTCCACAATATACAAAGTTTTGAGGTGCTGTATAGTCAACATTATCCATGTTGTTATGAATTGTTGACCACTCGCCTTCGATAACTCTCTTGTCAATTCTATAGTAATAATAAGGGCTTGCTGTTCTTATCTTATTTAAATTTGTTGTAACATCAGAAGCATAAGATACAATACTACTATCATCATCCAAGAATGCATAGTTCTCATTTAAACTTTGCTTTGCTACGAAGATATAGTAATAACCATAGTTCTTAACATCTGACAATGCCTTTGGAATCAATGAAGTAATAGCAGTACCATTACCTTCATTTACAGTCCAAATATCACTTCTTGTTAACACTGTTTGTCCTGAAACTGCTGCTACATAAGAACTACTGTCTAAATACTTTAAAACGCTCTTATTTCCAGCAACATTAGGATTATACGAATATAGATTAATTGTTGGAGTTACGCTTACTCCTGTTGTTCCATCATATATTCTTGATGATAATAACTTATCATAACTATCATTAGAATCTAATTGATAATATGCAGCATATCCAAATCTAACTTTTAGTGTTGCAGATAAAGACAATGTAGTTCTAGGAATTACAACCGTACTAACATATTGAGAATATGAATCTACTGCTTGTTGTGCGCTTGTTGCTGTAGAACATAAATTCTTAACATCTGAACTAGATGCTGTTAAATCGAAATTCCATACAAACAAACCTGTATCTGAAGAATAACTGTCTAACTTCTTTGAATCCGCATAAACCTTTACATCAGCTTGTTCTGTATTATCTGCCCATACAAAGTTGAATGAATCATCATCAATAGCAGTACGCGCAGAATTTTGAGCTACGTATTTATCATCTCCTTGAACTGATTGATCATAAATATATCTGCTCATGTAAGAAGCATTCGCATTATAACCTTCTGTTGGCATAGCATAAACCAATGACGTATCATTTACTCCTGATAAAGTAGCCAATTCAGCTCTCGAATATGAATAATAAATATTCTTTAGGGCTGATTGAACACCATAACCATTAATCGCACCAGCATATTCATACTCGCCTTCACTACCAATATTTGAGAACAATCTACCATAACCACTATTACTTGTTTTTACAAATCTTTCGCCTATATGGAATTGTACAGTGCCAGTCCATGCACAAATTACACCATCAATAGTACCATTTGTAACTACGTCCTTTTGCTCTCCAACAGAATATAAATAATAGAAGTTTGTAGCATTTGAACCAACAATAATTCCACCTAAACCTGCTCTATCTCTATCGTTTTGATATGTAGGTCCATCGCACTTTGCGATAATAGTTCCAGAACCACTTGCATAGGCATTGTAAATCTTTGCAGAATTACATAGAACTCCTGCCATACCACCTACGAATACTCTTGGTGAACCTACACGTTGGTTAAATGTTGATTTTCTACCATGGCTTCCGCCTCTAATATAAGAATTACCTAAAAGGTTAATGCTTGAATTAGATATTACTGAATTAATACTTGATGTTCCAGTTAAGTTGTAATTATCTAAAACACCAGTAAAACCGCCAACGCAAGCTGTACCTTGAGCATCTCTATCATTATCGATACCACTTGTGCTTTGATAATAATAGAAATATGAACCATTATTTAAAGTTAATGAACAGTTATCAATTGAAGTTCCATACATATAACCAAAAATAACACCTGCACTTAATGGTCTTGACAATTCACCTTGTTGTCCGGAATCGTATTCAAAATGACCGGAGAATACGAAATTAATATTTTTTAGAGTTGATTTATATGCAACTGCACCAATAAAGCCTGTAGCATAAATGCCTGAACTATTCTTGTAATAACCAAATGGAGTATAGTAAGAACTCATATGAGTTATATAAGTTTCTACTCTATCTTTACCCATATAAGAAATAGAGCCTGAAGTTGCACTAGTTAAAGTAATAGTATGTCCACATCCGTCAAGATGTGCATATTTAAATGCCTTATCTGTAACTCCTCCAGAATATGTTATATCTGCTGTAAGATAACCATACTTTTCATTTGCGGCAGTTACATTATCACCATCAACATCTGCTAAAAAGTCAGCCAAATCTTGTGCATTTGAAATAGCTGTGCCCGATGTATATGTTGTTGTATAGCCATTAGCTACAACACCATTTTGACCCGCCGTAACATCTGATACTTGAGACACTGTCAAATCTGAACTCATCTCTAATTTATTATATTGAGCTGCTATTGTAATTGCTAAAGCGGAAGCAAAAATAACAGCGATAACGATACTAATTGTAATTATTTGTTTTTTATTTAATCTTATCATTTATCTTTACCTCCTTTTAGAATTGTGCCCTATCTTTGGCTGCTGCTCTTTTTTTAGCTTGTGCATTTTTCTTTTTCCTTTTCTTTTTGCTCTTGTTGTTCTTTGAGACCGATACACCTATAACAATACCCACTATTACTATCACAACACCAGCAACTCCTCCTATAGCAATAAACTTGTTGCTGCCTGTGTTTATCCAGTCAATCAACGCATTGCTTGAGCTTCCTGATCCTTCATCTTCTATAGAACCAGATTCTTTAATATTAATCTCAATTTTTGGGCCAACATATGTATAGTTATCTTCTGCAAAGACAACTTCGGCTTTATATGTTCCTGCTGGTAATGTATTTCCTGCTCCTAATTTAACTTCATTTCCATTGCTGTCATAGAATTTAAAAGTAACATTTTCTTTTTGTCCATACACATTTATAAATGTAGTATAAATGCTCTTAACATTAGTTTTAGAAGTTACTTTAGAAAGAACTTTATCTAATAAAGTGAAATCTAGTTCAGTTGATTTTACTGTTTTCTCGTCTATAGCTATAGCAACAGGTAATATAAATGTATCGTAATCATCACTAGTAAATGTAATATTGCCTAAATGTTCACCTGCAGAATAAGGAGCAGCTCCTTCTTCATCATCTTCGTCAGTTTCAAAATAAGAAACCATTACTAGTGATCCATGATAGTATACGGTTGTTACGTATCTTACTCCATCATATTCCTCATAAACTGCTATCATTTTTCCATTATCATCAACATCAAAACCTGTGAATTGAGCTGGATGTCTATTGCCATCATATACGAATGGCTCTGGTTCAACAACTTGTTCAATTCCTTGCATTTTAACTTTTCTAATAGTCAATACAGCAGTTACATCTTCCACGTCGTAATTATCATCAATCACCCTTGCAGTTACTCTATATTCACCAGGTCTACTGAATAAAGATAAATAAGTTGCATAATCGTTAATAGGATTTCCTTCGTTATCATACTCTACAAGATATCTAGTATAGTTGTAGATATAATATAAATCTGCACCTTTATCAATAAATGTCTTTAGTGTTGGTTTATCCTCAGTTTCAGCCTCTGTAGTTGTATCGGCAACGAATGAATAATAATGATTATCTCCTTCAAAGTCTTCACTTCTATCTTCAAATGTAATAACTCCACTTATTTTAGCTTTATTGATTGTAAACTTAAACTCGCCTTCAGACTCATCAAAGAACTCATCTCCTTCAAATCTAAATCTAAATCTATAAACCCCAGCATCAGTAAATGTATCCTTAAACTTAGCCTTAGAACTATCTACCCAACTTGTTCCATCGTAATATTCAATTGTTAGATATTGTTCATATTCATCAGTTTCTACTGCCTCTCCTGAAGCATAAGATACGTACTTAATTGCATTATCACTATTCTTTATAATTGAAGATTTTAAAGATGTAGATTCGACAGAAAGGCTCGCTTTTATTAAAGACATTGTGTGCTCATTTCCATCATAATCTTCAGAATAATCTTTTACATTTAGCGTTGTCTTTGCCTTTGTAACTTCATATTCAGTTCTATCGTATGAAGCATCCTCAAAGTATTTATTTCCACTAATAGTAATATAAACAGCATAAACGCCAACTTTATTAATTGTTGTTAATACTGTAGCTTGAGGAATTCCATTGACTAACTCTCTATAAGTAATAGTAAAGTCTTTTTCTTCATTATATAGGCTATTATCTTTATTGTTTTTAACAATATCTCCATTGCTTGGTTTAATCTTAAAGCCTAGTTTTACGTTTTCGTCATCAGATTCTGATACAAAGCCATATTCATCAGTTTGCTTTGTTAAATCTAATTCTAATTTGCCTTTTATTATTGAGAATGCTACATATTTTCTTGTATCACCAACTATATAGTTATTATCAGTAATAACTAGTTTTGCATAATAGTCAGCAGCATCCTTAACGCCATTCGCATCATTTTCAACTCTAACTGTACATTTTGAATCTGTATAGTACTCGATATCAACATCTATTGGTTCGCCATAGATATCAGTATATGTACCAGAAACTGTATGATAAGTTCCGTCATAAACGATTCTCGTTCCATTTGTAGTTTTGTTGTCTATTGCAGTAGTAATATTTACTCTCTTTGGAGTGATAATTACGTTAAATGTTTCTGAATCTTGTGCTAAAACATAATTCATTTCGCCATCTAATAACTTAGTAGATACAGTGTAACCTCCAGCTTTTACTGGCGCATACTCAACCACTCCATCATTAATAACTGGCATTGCAGCTGATACTAATTCTAGAGTTAAATTAACTGAAGAATTAATAGCAACTTGGATTTGTGTTGGAATATCGTCACCATACACGTAACTATTCTCAATTTGTCCTACAAAGTCTTCTTGTTTTACTTTATACGAATAAGGATTAATACTAGAATTAATATTCTCCAGTTTTGTTGGACATAAAGCAAGATCTTCTTCATCTAAATATGCTTGATCAGCAAAATAGAATAAATACTTTCCTTTATAGTTTTCTATACCTGCAACGCTTAGATATACTTTTCTATTTCCAACAACAGAATCATCAAACACAACTGTTACTTGTGTCATATCTTCTTCAATATCTGGTGCTGTTCTTGCATAGTTCTTAGAATAGATAATACTTGTTGTATCATTTAATTCTTGGTCTCCATTATATAAAACAATCTTCAAATCTGAACGACCATAGATCGAACCATCATAGTCCTTTTGCAAGAAAGTACCTAATTGTCCTTGGCTTTGATAATAAGCTAAAGAATGCTCTAGATTGCTATCATAAATATTATCTAAAGTAATACCAATGTATGCGATAACAATCTTTACGTAGTAAACTCTTGTTTCTTGAAGATCTACACCCTCAATTGTTTGCTTACCATTTTGAATATATCCATCACCATTAGCATACACATTGCTGTATAAACCATGTTCACTGACGAGTCTCATCTTGAATGTAGCATTGTCTAGCTCTTGACTGAATACAAATTCATTGTTTACATTAGATTTTAATTTGCCTTCATATTTTACCCAAATATCATTACCTTCTGAATCTTGTCTATATGAATATTCCATATAAGCACCAGAAGCACCAAACACAGGAGTAAAACCAAACTTTAGGGCAAATGGGCTGTAACCCATTTCTGTTGAATAAGCTACGTAAGTACCACTATTCATTAAACCTACGTTTCTTAAATCAATGCTTACTGTATCAATAAGAGCACTAAACTCTTTTTCTACCATATTATTTAAATCATCATAATAATTAACAATAACTGGAGTACTATTTGATAAATGTACATAGCATAGCCATTGACCATTACTATTATTTACTGCTTGGTGACCAGTCTCGCCTGAATAATTTACACTACTAATACCTGATAAATTATCTAATACTTGATATACAATAAGAATTTCTTCTTTATTCCAAATCTTTAAATCACTTTCATCAAGCTTAACTAAGCCTAATTCATCCAGGCCTTGAGATGTTAAATCAGCTGTAGCGTAATCAATATTAGGATCGTATTCATAATATCTAATTTCATTAATAGTAGGAGCAACATTATCAATATATGTCGTTGCTGAAGTTGTACCTATTAACAAATAAATCGTATTATTAGCATCCAAAGCACTAGGGGCTATAATATATGCATTAAATGTATATTTTAAAGCACCTGAAGCCGTTACTTCTATACTTTTTGTTGCCTCACTGCCAAATTCAGCATAAGCTGATTCGCTACCACTACCAATAGCATATGTATAAACATCAACCATATTAGCACTATTAGCATAACTAATGTTTAAAGTATCTGATGATAACCATGTACCATATTGTGAATGCAAAGAAATAGAGAAAATTGGATTATCAAAAGAATCTACGCTTTCAGCATCTACTGGATTGATATAGTATATATAATTTGCGTTTGTTGTATCTTGCACTACAATATGAGCACTAGCATCATAATATGCAAAAGTAGCAACTGTGTCATTTACACCTTGCGTTACTGTTATTTTTGGTGAGAATACGTACTTTCCTGGAAGATACCATAATGAAGAATCAACATTAGAATAAGACATGTTTGTTTCTTCCTCACCATTCATTACAACAAATGATGCAGACAATTGATATGCTGAATTATTTAATGTAACATCATCTCCATTCATTCTTTGCAACTTAAGAGTAGGCGCATTAATAGCCACACCATCATAATACTTACCAGTTTCTGAAATTAAATACTGGGCACTATTATTTGTATCCAAATAAGATACTTGTGCAAATTCACCAAACGTGAAAATATTAGCACCTGAAGCATTTTGTATATATCGAATTTGTGCACCTAAATATTCTGAAGTTAAAATTATATCCTCATCTAAAGTGCCACGTTCTAGTTTACATTGTTCTCCACTCCAAATCAAATACGATGTATTTGAATCTTTAGATTCAAACGAATACACTTGAGAGTTAGATCCATATTTTGCAGGATCTAAAGTGATATCTTTAGTTGCAATGTCCTTATATGTTTCAAAGTAATCTTTTGCTACAATTTCACTTCTTACTTGATTTGTCGCTCTTGAGAAATCAAACGAAACTTTAATGCTACCATTTGCGTTTGTTGAATATACTTCAGACCACTTTCCATATTTTATTTTTTGAGCAGAGTCTAGAGTTGTATAACCTGCACCTTCGGCAGTACTTCCTGCTTGAACTGCTGCTATATAATCATAAAGAACAACAACATTTGAGATAACTGGATCATCTCCAAGAACATCAAACAAACAGCCAGTAATTGATTTTTCTTTTACTCCATTGCTGCTTGGGCTATCAAACCAAGAATTTGCTCTTCCTCCCTTCCAGCCTGAAATAATACCATTGATACTCTCAGAGCCTACATTGCCAGTAGTAATATCATTATCAGCTGTTGTTAAATAAGTACCGCCAATTGCACCACCTGAATATCCGTAACCACCATCGTTATTTCTATTACTCTCTGAAGCATGATATACATAAGCATTAACTGTTCCTGTTCCTAAAACTGTACAATTTGATACTTTAGCTGTATTATCACCGGCAACAATTGCACCAGCTAGTCCACCGGCAACAGAAGAACCCTTCTTTGTTCCTGTCCAATATGAAACACCATCGACAAGAGCTTCAACACCCCCAATATTGTTAAGAGTAGTTCTTTCTAATACACCAGATGTTCCGATATAACCAACTATACCACCTACAATACAAGTATTAAGACATCTACCTGTTCTATCACCGCCTGCAGATCCTTGACCTACAGCATATGCACCATTTAATGTAACTGAGCAGTTTGAGATAGTACCATTTTTTAATAATCCACATACAAGACCAGATACAATTGTATAACCTGAGCTGTTTGGATCATACTTTAGCGTAGTACCATCTTCTGTTGCTTGAGAGTTTGGACTTAGATTAGATTCCCAAATAAAATTACAATTCTTAATTGTGCCTTGGTTAACTGCGCACATTACGCCTTCATATGAATAACCATTGTATGGGTTAGTTGCTCCTGTGTTCTCACCTACACCCCTTGAACCTGTAAAGTCCTTATTTGTTTCTAGCGAATTATTTGAACCTGTTTCTTTACATGTAATAGTAATGTCATATCCATTACCATCTAATGTAGCTTTAAATACGGCAGTAGAACCATAGTGATTAAGAGTATTTAGATTGTACTCAATATCAGCAGCAAGTACACCAACTACACCGCTTGCATCGTTACCACCATGAGAATTCATAAAAGTCCATAAATCAGACGCACTAGCGATTGAAACATATGAACCATATGCCTTTGTAAGACCCGCTTGTGACTTATGGAATCTATCTTTTACGCTATCATAAACATATTCGTCATACTCAACATTGTCTATGGTAACTGTCTTATTTGTTTTTATTACCTTATTTGTTGAATCATATAATAAACCATCAACAATCTCAAAATATGTACTCTCTTGTTGAGCACCTCTTGTTACTGCTTGTGATTCAGCATTGGCAACGCCAACCATAGATGAATCTACGGTTTGGCAAATTGCAAAACTTAGAGCGAGAATTAGTAATACTCCTATTATTGTTATTATCGATTTTTTCTTAACTATTTCCATATTCTCCTCCAATTACTTGACAACTCTAACTTTGATTGTTGCAGATTGTGCTAATGAAGCAGCACCATATCCAACAGTAACTTTTGTAGTAAATTCGTTTTCTACTGTTACTTCATAATATGTTGAGTCATAATCGTACTTATAACCATTTCCTGCGAATTCAATCGCTGTATAAACATCTTCCTCAACAGTTTCGTTGTCATAGTTTACACGTGTTCTAGTTGTAGCATATGTATAATATGTTCCTGCCTTTGTAGCTGCATCTGAAGATACGTCTGCTCTGAAGTAATATGTTAGATTTGAACCATAATTAAATCCAGAGTTTGAATCTCCAAATGATACTGGGAAGTAATTACCATTTGCTTCTCTATAAAGAACTCTATTATCTGTAGCATAGTCGATCAAATAGTTGTCTGTATATGCATGTAATGTTTCATCGTAATATGCATTTACTGGCTTTCCGCTATTATCTACTATACTTACTCTGTAGCTTCCACTTTCTGGTGTAATAACCGTCTTGTAGAACTTGTAATAAGCTTGTTCTGAATCATAATCTGCATCATTTGCACCTAATACAACCTTTGTGTATGCACCCTTGATGTAATAAGTTCCTGCTACATAACTTGTACCATCAAATAAGTTGTTTGCAACTGCCGTATATGTATAAACTGTTGGAGTCTTTGAACCTACTGTATATCCATATACTTGTGAACCAATCCTCATCTTTGTTAAGTCAATTTGACATAATACAGAAGAAGATGTTCCATCGGTGAAGTGTACTGTCATTGTTTGAACAACTTTACCAGAACTCTTTTGTGCAGCTGTTAAGTTGATACCTTTGTATAATAATTCATAATAATCATTACCTTCTTTCGTCTCAACATAACTGATTTCCTTACTAGCAAATTCAACGGCAAGAGTCTTTGTAATCTTATAATCTCCTGATCCAAATGAGTAGTTAATTAACTGAACACCGCCTTGACCAGTAACACTTAGTGTATCTAATTCCCAAGTTACAGGTAATACATATGTTTCATAATTTGGTGTAGAAACTAATGAACATTCAATTGTATTATTTTCCGAATCAACATAGTAATATACGCCATTATTGTAGTTATACTTTAATCTTAATTCTCTTCTGAATGTTGATACTTCAGTTAATGTATCTAGTGTAGTTTCCTCATATGTCTTCTTGCTATCACTGTTGTTTACTAATTTCAAAGTATAACCTGTAACATATTTTACAGATAATTCTTTTGCGAATTCCTTATATGTAATATTGCCGTTACTTAAAACTTCATATTCATAAGGATTAATTTGATGATTTGTGATAGAAGATGTATCGACAACCATTTCGCTTGAGCCTCTATTTAACACTTCGATAGTAACGTCGAAATACTTGTAAGGTACTGTATTTGTTAAATACATTCTACCCTTTAGATTCTTAGCGCCATCCATTGTGAATTTATAATCCTTAACATCAATTTCGTTTTCGCCATCAAAGATAGTCCACTTTGCAACTGTCATTTGGTTATATCCACCATCTTTATAGTAAACGTTTGTCTTAGATGGAAGTGGATCATCGCCTTCATAGTTAACACTAACTGGGTCAACGATTAAAATATCATTTTCAACATCCTTAATGTCATCCTTGATAGTTACATATGCATGTTCAATTTCTCTTACATTTACTGATGCGTTAACCACGTATGTTTGATAGAAAGGTGTTGTTTCTACGTTGTTGTAGTTATAGATAAATCTATTAATTGAGTATTCACCTGTTGCTTCATCATATGTATATGGGTTCTTAGTATCGAAACCTATTGCCATTGTGAATTGGATATTATCTGTTGCGTAATCAACAGTATAACTGTCAATTTCATTCCAATCCCATGCAACTGGCATCTTTAACTTTAGTCCATTTGTGAATTCTACCCATGCTTCCTTAGGGAAGAAGTTATGCTTATCTGTAAGGTTGTTATATTCATATGGGTTAATTGTTAATGATGTTTGTCTCATTGCATCATCGAAATAAACAGCTAATATCTCATTTCTATAAATTGTTACATTGATATCATGAGTCCACATAAATATATCTGCTGCTGGATACTCTGTGCTTAGAGAAACTGTTGCTGTTCTCTCTACAGCGGCAGGAATATTGTATTGGTATGATGGTTCTTCATCATCTGACTTCCATGTCCAATCAACCTTAACAGGTTCTGAGTAAGTATCATAGTTTACAGTAACAGTATTTGGATATGGATTATAACTAGCATCACCTGATAAGTATAAGTAATACTCATAAGGTTGAACTTGCACCTTATCGTTATCGTTACCAAATACAATAGAAGTTACTTCCTTTGACTTTACGATAAACTTGATTGGTACATATTGTTCATTCCATGTACCTTCCGCAACGACTGCAGTAATCTTATATTCAGCTGCGCTCTTATCTCTATACATAGAATCGCCTTCTGTTATTCTTCTAAACAACTCATTAGCATCATATGTAACACCATTTTCTGTATAAGAAGTGATCCATCTATCTACTTTGATATATGCAGCTGTTTCATCTTCATACTTATAATACAATGTGCTTGGAGTATAGTCTGCAAGAGTTGTACTTACAACTTCTGCACCTTCCTCGTTTACTTTAGTTGCAACGAATTCGTATAAATCAATGTTAATCTCGTTATTTTCTGCATTAGCAATAACAGTATTTACAATTGTTGAATTCTTAAACTTAACAACAGTTGGTTGCTCTGTTCCATTAGGGAATTTTACATATACTACTTGAGTCCATGAACCATCTTCAGATTTTGGATTTACATATGGATATAATGTAACAATTCCTGAATCATTATTGCCATCTGTCTTTGTGTAGAATTGTAATTCTTCTGTTTCGAATCTTCTAGATAATCCATCTACTGTTGTAACAAAGATATAAGCTGGCAATGTAGAATATACGAACATTTCTGGCATTTCGATAGTATCTATAGCTGAGCTACTTCTTACAACAAATGTAATCTCTAATTCTTGATCAATCGTACCTTTGTTAAAGTTTGCTGAAGCCTTGATAATATACTTACCTGGTTTTGATAATGCTACAGCTTGCTTTAAGCTACTTTCAGAATTAATCTTTGTACCAACATTTGTGTTAGCTTCTTCTACATAACTACCCTTACCATTAGAATCAAGTTTCCATGCATAGAATTTTGTTAATTCAAATGTTACATCTGATCTACTGATAATTGGATTATTACCATCTTTTGCTCCTAATTGATATGTAGCAACTTTATCTTTAAAGTATGATTCATAGATTGAATTATATACTTCATCGTCACTATCTGATGCATACATATATGGATCGTATGTGATTGTAGAGGGAATTGAGTCCCATGTTACGGCACCTTCACCTTTCTTTACATATGTACACTTTTCATATGTATCTGTTGTAGTAATGTATACATAATTACCAGCATTTCTATTGTAACTATATATTGGCTTATTGTTTTCATCTAGGCCGTCTTGAACATAACTACCCTTTACATATCTACCAGTATTAGGATTGTAATAATAATTACCATTTACATCATCGTATTCATAGTAACCAATAACATCTGTCTTACCTATTGAAGGGCTAACATTCTCAATATAAATGCTTGTGAAATAACCATCCTTTCTAGCTCCTGCTTTATATTTATCACTTAAGTCTGCATTACCATTATTATATTGATATGCTACAGTTTCATATTCACCAGTTTCTTCATTATAAACTTGCTTTGTAACTGCTTGGTTATGATCCTCATTAGTGAAGTAGATGTTTGTTAATTGACCACGTACAATATTCAAACCTAAATGAGATTCATTGAATACCGCAAATGGAATTAATCTATTGATTAAGTCTTGTAATGTTGTCTTTACTAAGCCTAAAGTTCCATCACCAATTAACCAAGAGATTCCGCCTTGACCAATTGAGTCTAGGATATCTTTTAATAATTCTGGTAATTGCTTCCATAATGAATTAAATGTAGCGTTTGCTTCAACTCTGTTCCAATAAACACTTGCTAAATAGTTGCTATCGAACTTCATTTCTTCTAAATCACGAGAATTGTATGCTGTCATCTCTTGTAGGTTTAGAATTGTTTCAGGTCCTAAGATGTAGTACATTAAATTATCAATTAATGAATTTAATTCATAAGTATTAATGTCTACGTCTACATTTAATATACCTACGTGAGATTCCTTATCTGCATTTAGATATACATTAATCATATTGAATAAAGAAGTAATATCGAAATTACTAAACATATAAGAAATACCAGAAGCGGCATCATATTTATACCAACCATATTCATTTTTGCTTATATTTCTACAAATATAATAAGAAATATCCTCAGTATGTCTTGTAACATCCTTATTCTTTTCATCATTATGTTCTATATAATCGAAAGACTTATCAACTATATAAACATGGTTCACAAGCGCACTGCTTGCAGCTGGAATATCAGACTCATCATCAACAGAATGTTGCGATAATTGTGTTGTCTTATTTACAGCATCAACCATATAGAACTTTGTTGTTGGGTTACTTGTTGAGTATGGTTTATAGCAATAGATAGCACCTACATTTGATTTATCACTAATAAACTTTGTTTCACCAGATGTAGAAACAATCTTAACACCATTTACTGTACCAACAGTTGTAAAGCCGGACTCAGTAGTAGTTGATTGACTCTCTTCGGTGCTTTGAAGATTTGTATTATCATCAACGCCATCATCATCTTCTTTACTTTCTTCAGGAGTAATAATGCTGTTGACTAAATCACTTATCTGATCTAACAAGCCTTCCAATTGAGAATACAACTTCTCCATACCTGTTGGTAATCCTTGTTTCTTCTCTTCCTCATCTTCTGGGAACAATTCAGTGTCAATTTTTACAAAGTTTCCGATATCAATACCAAGAACGGATAAAACATTTTCTCCGAAAGTAACATGTAGTACCATTTGCTTATCAATTTCAACATACGCAATTGGGCTCTTTGTTCCTGTTCCTGAGTTCTCGAATTCATTCTTATCGATAGCAGCAAGAGTTACTAAGAATGAACCTGCTTGCGCAGTTCTATCACTTCTTAGAGTAACTGGAGCTTTCAACTTCTCAAGGTAAATTCTTGTATATGCTTCTTCATCACCTAATGTTGATGTGCTTTGATTTAAGTCAATATATAGGCTAATATCTAAACTATCGAAAATGTTTTCAAATAATACTTTACCTCTAATTGCATTAGCATCTGGAACATTCTCTAAGTCTAATTCATCATCAAACTTAAATTCGCCTCTAGCACCTGTTGCAATAGATAATGAAACATTAGCAGTAATAGACTTTTCAACGCCTAAATTCAAATCTAATTTTCCGCCTAACAAATCTAACTTTCCATCGATTTCGAAGTTTAGATACATACTGAATCCTGCTAATTCTCTGAATATTGTTTCAAACACATTTGAAGCAATATGTACAAAGATTACAGAATCTTGTGCACTTATTGAAGATAATAATAATGCAATTAGATTGTTAGATATATCGTTTTCTTCTGCAGCTGCAGGATCTTCTGCACCACTTGGGTCAGTTGATTGTTCTTCACCAGATCCTGATACATCTTCACTTACGCTTTCACCTGCACCAGCTTGTTCTTCTGATTGACCAGCAGCATCTCCGTTTCCAGCAGCATCTCCGCCAACAAGAGCATCGCTAATTAGGTTATTTAATAAACCAGTTAATGATAAGTCACCGATGTCATCTAATATCGCAGTAAGAGCACTACCTAAGTTGGCTACAGCTTTAACATTCTTTAATTCAAGATCTATTAAACCAATACCCTTTAAGTCTACAATGATGCTATTTTGATAAATATATAGACCGATCCATACATTTCCTTCATATACAATTTGCAACTTAAGTTGAGTTTGCTTAAAGTTCTTTAAATCTAGATACCAAGCAAGAACCAATTTAACTTCTGTTTCCCACTCGTCAAACTTAACATTGATAGGAATATTAAATGAATCTCCTCTATCTGCAACGATAGTATCAATAATCTTGTTAATATCCCATTCACTACTTAATGTGCTAGCATCAATTGATAATATTGCTTGGAAGTCACCAATAACATTTAGAATTGCGCTAATTAAGTCATCATGGTAGTTTTGAGATTGACTAGCTAAATCATCAAATTTAGCTCTATACTTATTTCTTAAATTATAGTCACCAAGAGCTACTGGAGCAGCCTCAGTACCAATTTGAAGATTAATATTTAACTTATCCGGATAATCATAGATATTTGTCTCAGTGTCAGCATCCCACATTGGAAGTAAAGCACCAGAAATGCTTAATGTTGATCCAGTTAATCTGTTTAGGTTTAGATCAATTGCTAAATCAAATGCTTCTCCTAAATCAAATGGAATACTATCTCCCAATCCTAGAGCCTCTATTAAAGTTTGAACAGCAGCCATTGTTACTGCAAGTTGAACAGTATCTTTATTGATTAATAAACCAACTGCTGTTGATAAATCAAACTTTCCTTCTGGATCTAATTCTTGAGAACCAGCAACTTCCGTAGAATTTGTAGTAGAACCGCTACCACTTAATAAATTCGAAATATCAAATGATAAATCAAAGATTTCTTTTTCGCCAAGTAAATCATAGATTAGTGTTGTGTAATCTAAATTGAATGATAGGTTAGGTAATGTAATATTTAAGATATATAAGTTAGATAGTTCTACATATACTTGAGTTCCATCACCATATATACCTAAAATAGTTGTTCCCTTAGCCCACATTAATTTTCTTTGCTTTGGCTCAATAATATCTCCATTAGCATCTCTTTCACTGCCGAAGTAAACATCCTCGTTAGCTTTTAATTCTAGAACTAAAGCACTTTGGTCAGGATCTTCTTTGTTTAGAGAAATACCAATATTTAGAGAGATATCTAAATCTACATCTGAAGTAAACTCCCAAAGAAGTTGTTTATCTGCCATAGCGTCTAATCCAAATAAAGAGATTAGTGGAGCTAAGTTATATGTGCCAGCACCAAATGATACGGCAAGTTTTAAACTTAAATATGAGCCATCTAATACGTCATAAATAAGATTTGTTACGCTATCAATATATGGCTTTTCTGTAATTGTGTAATAAGAAGCGTCATGATCGTATTCATCTTGTCTTCCAACATATTTTTCATATCCAGCACCTGGAACATATTTATAATATGTACCTACTGTATCTTCTTTAATATCAACCTTTGTTAATTGGTGAGTTTGTGCAATAATATATTTTCTTAAGCATGAACCTTCACCAAATGAGTCTTTGTATGCACCATATTTATCTAGCCCATCTGCTCTATAGCAAAGCATAATGTCATGAATAGCAATCTTAGCCGTAATACCTTCACTCTTAACAACATTTCCATTGTCTGCACGGTTGGCAACAACATAATCTCCATCTTCAAGACCAGTACCAATAACCCATTGGTTCTTAAACACATAAGCTCTCTTGTTAGATGTAGATTTAGTACCTAATACGCTAGCATCAATCGTTACATCTGTCTTTATTGCGCCAGGCAAGAATGCCATTTCAACATATGCATATCCCTCACTCTTGTATCCTGTAAATTCTTTATCGTCATTATAACTAGGCTTATAAACAATAGTAGGAGTTTTTCCTATAACAACCTCTGTTAATTTATCTGTATCATAAATTACAACATCATTAACAACATCTAATACAAGGTGATTTTCTACTAAATCCTTCTCGATTACAGGAACTGGGTTCTCTTCTGTAGCAGGAGTTACTACGATGTCTTCAAATGTATATTCTTGTGTGCAATCTGCATCTGAATAATATACATCATCCTTCTTATATAGAACACAAGAAGAATATTCTTTATCTGCTATATATAATTTATTATTAAATACATATACAATACTATATTTATCTAATCTATCTACAAGACCTTTATCATCAACACGTGTATCTGTCCATTTCTTTAATGTATTATTACTAAATTCTGAACTTGTATAAAGATCAACATTGTTAGAAGTATATAATACTTGCTTAAATGCAGCTTTATTGCCTATATACCAGTAATTGTCAGCACCTACATAACCGCTTCTTGAATCAACACCTGCTGATATAGCAATTCCAGACAAATCGCCCTCATTCGAGAATTGAACGTCAACTTCTGCAATTAATCCTGCTGGCCAAGCGAAACCTAAGTCGCCTGCCAATGAAGTTAAAGCTCCCCAGAAGAATTCATTAACAGTAATAGTTAATGCAGATATTTGTTCCTCTGTAAGATCGTCATTATCGTAATCTTTTGAACTGAATAAATCGTTAAAGCCTACAATAGCACCGATAGCTTTTGCAATACTAACAACATCAGGAGATAAATGCCAGTAACCTTCTTCGTCCATTCCAGCTGCAATAGTAGTCATACTAGAATAAGTCTTTGTTTCCTCTTCTCCAGCACCAGCAATCTCATTCTGAGCATCGATTGATTCATCGTTATTAGCACCTAACTCTTCAGAACTATTATTAGTTGAATCGCCGTATACTTGCTTAATAACATCTTCATATGATGTCCAACCTTCGATTTTTAATGTATCTCTAAATAATCCATCGATAGCAGTAGCTACAGTATTAATTAAATCTTGAATAATTTGAGGTAAGCCAATAAGCTCAATCTTTATATTGCTACCCTTGTAGTAATTAGCTAGAGCACCATGTGCTACACCATCTTCATCCAATGTAGTTAAATTAGCATATAAACTACCCTCTAAATAATATACAGAAAGTAATGGATAATAGTTACCATCTGTATCTAATAAGTAATTACCATGAACATCTATTAAATATAATTCAAGGACAATCATGTTTTTATCGACAAGAACTGGATTGCCATATTCGTCAATCTTTGTTTCCTTGCCATAATTTAAATCTAAATCTAATGCAATTTCAGCTCTAAGTCCTACTTCTGCATCAACAATAATTACACCCTCTGGTAGAGTTGGAGATCCAATTAAAGAATTTACAGCACTACCTATATCTATTGTGCCTTGAGAATCAAGCATCAAATCTAAAGAAAAAGCAATATTTGTTAAACTAAATGGTTCGAATGATGTGCTAGAATATGTTCTATCTGGAATACCAATATCTATCTTATTATCATGATAAATAGTATTAGAATATACCTTAATATCTAACATTAATTCTTTTGTGGATTCTTTTCTACCAAACCATTCATCATTAGTAATATCAGTACCATTATCATTCCTAAAGGCTCTCATTCCAATAAAATCAGTTGTCATTCCTTCGTTACTAACAACATAGTCTCTCTTAACTTTTGTATAAGAGCCTCCTGTTGTTGCACCTAACATAGAAACCTTCATATTTGGAGTAATCTTTTGTAGGTATGCTTGTAATGGAGCAAGATTTAATTCAAAACCAAGATCAAAAGCCCCTAATAAGCCTGAGGCCATAGATAAAGTATCGTTAATTAACGCATTAACTAAAACTTCAATTTTATATTCTGTATGTAAAACATTGTTATCGTCACGATACAATGTTATGTTAGCAGGAGAAACTAAGAAATTCAAAACAGTGTTTATGGTATCCATAAGATCTAGATTAACATTATTCTCTTTCAAAAGATTTAATATCTCTTGTATTAAAGGCCAATCTGTAATTTCACCGTCATAATTTCCATCTCTAACATAGTTAATAAGCTCCTTAAATAGTTGGAACATATAATCCATATTGAAATCTTCGAAATAAACAACTGGAGCTAAACTTCCATTAGCTAATGTCTTTTCTTTTTGCAAATATAAATTATTACCTACAACACTTAATGCCCACTCAAGCTTACCACTATTTTCAAATGCAACTTGTTCAGCAATATTATCTGTACTAAAGCTTACTGCACCAATGACGTTGCCCCCTTCATCAACAAGTTCAGCAGCCCCATCATTTTCTTCACTTTCATCAACTTCCTCTGCCGAAATATTAGACAAATCAACAAGTTTAATAACTAATTCGTTATCATTGCCTGTTTGATCTAGATTTGTTCTAACAGCAAATCTCTTTAATGAAACAACACCATCTTCACCTGGAACATTGATATCCATGTAAATACTTAACGTTTTGTATTTACCATTAGTGTCATTTGTTTTTGTTCCACCGATTAAATAAGCAATAGCTTGAACAGCAGGCATAGTTGTTTCAACAACGCCCGTTGTAGTACCTGAGCCACCGTTGCCACCATCACCGCCAGTTCCATCGCCACCAGTGCCGCTGCCGCCGTTACCTTTACCTGGTTTACTTGGCTTAGTACCACCAGAGCCACCGCCTGTAATGCCAGAGTCTTCAACCCCTGAGTTATCATCGATAATTCCTGAAATGCCAGATGTGTTATCGCCCGGCTTAGTTCCATCACTTGGAAGATCACAAGAACTTAAAGCGAAGGCGAAAAGAATAACTAGCATCATAACTATCGAAACACTAATAATCCATTTGCTTTTTCTCATAATTTCTCCTTTTTATACGCGTAATATAAGAAATTTTTACTGCACATATATTAAAAACGCGTTCTTAAATATAACTTAAATAATTTTCACACCCTTAAAATAGACATAAATAAAAAAGAAAAAGCCCGCATTTTGCTGGCTTTTGAGGCACTAAATTTTACAAACTTTTTTTTGGCAAATTATGTAGTTTTTCTGGCAAAACTTAAAGTAAAATTAAATGTAAATATTATGTAAATTTTTCTTTTGGGAACTCTAAAATTATCTTTAAGCCGTGTGGCTCATTAATTTCTGCCAATACTTTGCCCTTTAGAGCACCACTTATAGTCTTAACAATAGATAGTCCAAGACCAGACCCTCCAGTTTCACTATTTCTTGAATAGTCGGTTCTATAGAATCTCTCAAAAATGTTTTGTAATTCACTTTCGGGAACACCTTTTCCTGTATCTGCAACTATAATACTATACTTGCTTGAAGCGTTTTTAAGAGTAACAAATATCTCGTCTCCACGTTTTGTATACTTAACAGCATTATCTAATAAGATAATGATTGCTTGTCTAACCTTATCCTCGTCGGTTCTACTCAATACTCCCTCATCAATTGAAACATTCATCTTTTTGTCATCTAATTGACACATTATTTCAAATGGCTCAACAACGTCTTTAACTATTGAGCTTATATCGCAATTCTTTTTCTCAAGAATAAGTCTATCTTGGTCAGATCTAGATAGAATTAACATATCTCTAACCATTCGACTCAATCTACCCGATTCATGAGTAACATTTACAAGCTGCTCAGAAACATCTTCAACCTTTTTCTCAGGCTCTGCCATTATTGTAGATATAGACGTTTTTATGACCGCAAGAGGGGTATTAAATTCGTGCGAAATATCTGAAATAAGTCGATTATTTCTATTCAAAGCATCTTCATAATGCCTCATCTGCAAAGTAACAATCCAATATGAGAACAATGAAAGAATCAAGACAGCGGCAACTAAAACAACAACCGATACGGAAACTACTATCCTATATAGATTATTCTCTTCCGTGATGTCTATAAAAACAACATAATATACTTTACCGTCTTTATTATTGCCTGTTGGCCCACCTTGCCAACTATATCTAACACCTTCAATTCTTAGATAGCTATCATTATTCCATTCACCATCATAGGATGTCGGAAATCCTTTTGTATCTCCAATAGCTATTCCCTTTTCGTCATAATAAACAACGCTACATTTTTCATAAATAGACTCTATCTTAACATCAGGAGATGATAGCACAACGTGCGAAGCAACAGATAACTGTTCTTTTATCTTTAAATTGATTGTATATGAGGCAATATAACAAGACAAAACCGCGACCAAAACAAGCAGTATACTAGGTACTACAATACTTATTGAAAGCAATCTCATAGATTGCTTTTCAGTCTCTGCTTTTGTATAAAGGTCTCTAACCCTCATTCTCCTCTTTGTCGCTCCACATATAACCGATGTTCTTAATTGTCTTTAAGTAACGTTTAACACCGTATTTTTCTAAAGTCTTTCTTATGTTTGAAACATATACTTCAGTAACAGTAACAATAGTATCTGAATTATATCCCCAGATTCTATTGAATAATTGTTCCTTAGAAATAATCATATTTCTATTTCTAATTAAATATTCTACGATATCGTACATTTTACCTGCTAATTTAACGTATTCTCCGTTAATTTTTAGCATCTTACTAACATAATCTAATTCTAGATTTCCATGAACATACTTTGTACTGAAGTTGTTGTTATATCTTCTCATAACGGCTTCTGCTCTAGCCAATAACTCATCATTTTCAAAAGGCTTTGAAATATAGTCATCAGCACCTAATTTCAAACCTTCAATCTTCTTATCTGTGCTATCTAAAGCCGTCAAAATAATAACAGGAGAAGTGTTAGTTTTTCTCAATCTAGCTAATAAATCAAAGCCATTTAGTTTTGGCAACATTAAATCTAGAATAATTAAGTCATAACTACCATGTTCTGCAAGGTATAGACCCTCTTCTCCGTCTAGTGCAAAATCACTCGTACCAAGTCTTGATAAAATGTCCCTTATAGACTGATTTAAAGTTACGTTATCTTCTACTACTAAAAACTTCATACTCCCTCCTATTTATGTTTACTACCATCAACCCTAGTAATAAAATCTTCGCATAGTTTTATAGTGTCAATTTTATATAAATGTGTCCTGTTTGTATTACATACAACATATAGGCCACCTTCAAATTCTTCTATATGATTTTCACTTCTACAATTTGGGCATCTTGCCTTTGTCGAAAGCTCATACAATACACCATCATGATACATTGTAGGATCTTCACCATATTTCATTTTCTTTATTGCAACATTTGACTTTGCCATCTTATTTAATGTTTGCAAATAATGCAAATCTGAAATAAAGAATGCTACACAAATCGCAATAATAATAAATGTCGCAAAAATAACTAACAACTTTATATTTGAATTCAGCTCTTCTGTTCCTCTTGCAATGATCTCATCTAATACAATACAAGCAATAGCAACAATAAGTTCAATTATAATTCGAACAATTGCTATCCTCTTTGCCTTTTTCGCCTCAACTTTCTTTTGTATAAACAAGTCGTCTATATTCCATAATGGCGCTTGTTTTACATCATCGCTTTGCAATGAAGCTTTGGATAGAATGAATTGTTTTTCTCTTTCTCTTTCCTCTCTTCTTTCAAGAAAGTTTAATTTCTTTTTATCTGAATCTATTTCTGCTCCACAGTGTGGACAAAAAATATCTTCATCATTTATTTCCTTTCCACAATGCTTACAAATTCTCATTATTCTCTTCCTTCAACAAAAGCGAATACTCTTTTGTCACTTTCCTATATTTTACAACATATACGATAACTAATGCTAAAAGCATTGCAGACACAAGTCCAATAAGAAACAAACCTAAACTTAGAGCTAGTGTTATAGACTTCCCTTTGGTCATCGCTGCGCCGACAATCGCAGATATAAACAAAACTAGTATTGAAGCTGAAAAACTAGAGATAGAAATGAGAGAGAAAAGATATTTATTCTTCTTTACCGCTCTATCTACAATTCCGGCCACAACTGTAAGTATAAATAAAGCATAAATTATATTAGTAAGAACATACGCATAAACACCTGCAGCATTACTCTCTTCTATAACATTTTCACCTGCATAATTTTCTACTACTGCTAGAACTAACTTCCAAACAGTTGCATTGCTTCTAGATATTCCGATTGATTCCATAATATAAACGAACCCACTATTAATTCCTCTAATAGGAGCCATTCCAATGTCTAACAATGACGTAGTGAATGTTTTTTGAGCATCCTCTATAACAACGCCATCTATCTCTAAAGTAAATGTTGCCTTGACTAAAGGCATAGTTACAAGCAAAACAAGCATTATAAGCACCAGAACAACAAAACAAATATTGAAAATGCTGTTTAATTTTGCATTTTCTTTTGTTAGTTCATCTATTCTTTTTGCGTCAGCAGAAACAATAGATTTCGCACCAGATTGAAGTTTTTTCTTACCTCTACTGCTCATATAGCCTCGCATAGTATTATACTATAATATATTTTTATTAATCAATCGCGATTTAATTAAGCCCAAAATAACAGTTATCATTTTAGTTGTCACACCTTTATCACACCTTAAAAATTATTACCACACTGCCTTTATTTTTTATCTGTCACAATTTGCAATATTGTTGTCACGAAATTGTTGCAAAGCCCTATTCTTCTTTATATAATAATATACATGAGCGATAATATAATATTAACACCTATGCAACTTTGGAAAGACTATGATCCTCACTCAGAGCCTCTTAGACCTTCATATCTAAAGTTTGATGAAAAGGACACTATATATGAGCTTGAAGCCTACATAAATGGTGATTCTTACGATGGTGAGAATATTAGAATTTATGTTCAAGGTTTTATTCCAATCAATTCGAATATCAATTCAAACATTATATTCGTAAACGATAAATCCGAAAAAGGTGGTATATCTCAAAACCAAATCCAATTTTCAAAAGAGGGTTTTGGTGTATTTACTTTTGATTATTATGGTCAAACATTTTCATCAAATAAATATACAAGATATCCAAAAGCTATTAGCTATGCTAATTATACAAAAGCTGGAGATCATATAAACCACGCTACCCCAACAGCTAAAGATACATCCATCTTTATTTGGGACAAAGTATGTATGAAGGTTATTAATCTTGTAAAACAGCTTAGAGGAGATGACACGCAAATCATCTTATCTGGAATACAAACTGGTGCAGATATAGCTTGGCAAGTTGCCGCTATAGATAAAAGAGTTGATGCTATTGCAACAACATTAAATGCTGGCTGGAAAGAATATAAAGATTATCCAAAACTTGCAGATATTGAAATGCCACTGGATGACGAAAGAAAGCGCTGGTTTACAGGATCTGCAACTGCCACATATCTTAAGTTCATAAAATGCCCTGTTTTATGTATGAATTCAACTAATGGGTCCTTAACTCCTTTAGATAGAATTCAAGATACAATGCAACAACTTAAAGAAAATAAAGCTAAAACTAATTTATATGTAGCAGCTGGTCTTTCAGATACTATTAACTCTAGTACTAAAAACACACTTCTATATTGGGCTAAGTGCTTAGCAACAAAGAAGAAGATGGAAAAAGACCCTACTATGACACTTGTTAGAAACAAGGACGGAAGACTTATAGCAACAGTTAAAGCAGATAAATCTTCTGAAATAGAAAAAATAACTGTACATTACAGTTACGATGAGCTAAATCCTATGCTTAGATCTTGGCTATCTCAACCAATATCTCTTCAGGATTTATATACAGATATTCCTGTCTATAATGAAACACAACTTGTTTTTGCATATGCAACTGTTGTATACAAAAGCGGCTATAGTTTATCTTCTATACAAGAATATATGTATACACCTCAAAACGAAGACTTCATTAGAGTCAACATTCCAAGAAGTAGAATAATCTACCAAAAGAATTTTGGAACTAAAGGATGGATTGTTGAACAAGCTAAAACCGTATTAGACTTCCTCGAAGTCAAACAAGAAGAAGGTCCACTTAAAATCGCAGGCATAACAAGTCCTGTAGGAGATTTAAGTACATATACAATCGGTGACTATAAATACAAGAGCGATGCGCAAAATATACTACAATTTGACGCTGTAGCAACACAAGACAGAAAACTTACAGTAGGCATAATTGCAGGCGCTCCTGGTAAATATGATTCATATTTTGCCACCCTTTCTTTAAAGGCAAATAAATGGACAAAGTGTTCACTAAAGATTTCGGATTTTAAGACAAGTGGATATGTTCCTTTAAGAGAATGGGGAAATATAAAGAAGTTGACTTTCAAGAATATAGATAGCACATTAATTAGCAACATAATATGGGTGTAGAATGAACAATTATAGTATGACTAGAAACGAGAATAATAAAACAAAAACAACAGTTATTAGAACCTTAAATACTTTATTGGTTTTAATAATCATCCTACTTGTTTTTATTATTGCTTCAATAAACACATTATGGGCACCTTTTACTGTTAATGGTCCATCTATGGAAAACACATTCTTTAGCGATGACAAGATTATTATCGTAAAAAGAGGCTACACTCTAGATTACGGCGATATTATTGTTTTCAATAGAAGTGATGTTGACCGTAAAGTTATAAAAAGAGTTATCGCTTTACCTAATGACCATATTAGATATAGCAGAATCGAAAAAGCATGGTACAGAAATGGAGAGAAATTAATCGAGAGTTATGTAAAAGAAGAATACTCTGATTCATATTTATCTTCAACATCTACAGATATAGACATTTACTCTGCTCTTACATCACAAGAAGGGTTATTAGTAAATGAGGGCGAGATTTTCGTATTAGGAGATAACAGAAACGATTCATATGATTCACATTCATATGGGGCAATCTCGCAAGAGGCAATTATAGGCAAGTATTTATTTAAATATTAACATTTGGTGAGGTTAAAATAGAGTATGAAAAACAGTGACAGACAAGCAAAACTAGACAAACAAAAATGGGCTTTATCTGAGCAAGCAGGAAGAGATATGTGTGGCACATTCGAACACTGCCAAGTTTGCAAACATGAAGCAAAATATCCATGTGCGAAAGCCTATATTAGAGCACATAGAACAGCAGATAAAGAATTAGAAGAAGTAGAATAAAAGGAGAGATACAAAATGAAAGCTATTGTTTCAGTTATCGGAAAAGATAAAAAAGGTATCATTGCTAAAGTTTCAACAGCTTTATGCGATATGGATATCAACATTGAGAATATTTCTCAAACAATTATGCAAGAGTATTTCACAATGATTATGGCTGTAGATTTTACAGATTCTAAATTAAAATTTACTCAAATCGCAGAAAACTTAACAAAACTTGGAGAAAAAGAAGGTGTTGAAATTCATATTCAATTACAATCTATTTTCGACAGCATGCATCAAATTGCAACAGGCAATTCAAAGATTTAAGAGGATATATGTATACAAGTAATGAAATAATGGAAACCATAAATATGGTTTCGCATCAACATTTAGATGTAAGAACAATAACATTAGGTATTTCCCTATTTGATTGTATTACCGACGACAAAAAGAAAACTTGCGACAAAATCTATGACAAGATTATGAAAAAAGCAGCTAATCTTGTTCAAGTTGGAGAAGACATTTCTAATGAAATCGGAGTACCAATTGTTAATAAGAGAATCTCTGTAACTCCAGTTAGTTTAATAAGCGCTGCGTCAAAAGGTCATTTAGAAATAATTAGAACTTTAGATAAAGCAGCAAAAGAAACAGGTGTTAATTTCCTTGGAGGTTATACTGCCCTTGTTCATAAGGGAATGACTCCATACGAAAAAGATTTTATTTTATCTATTCCAGAAGCTTTAGCAACAACAGAAAGAGTTTGCTCTTCTATTAACGTTGCTACGACAAAGGCTGGTATCAACATGGATGCCGTTAAGCTTATGGGTAAAGTTATAAAAGACACAGCTTATCTTACAAAAGATCAAGATTCTATTGGATGTGCAAAACTTGTAGTCTTTGCAAATGCAGTAGAAGATAACCCATTTATGGCAGGTGCATTTCTAGGCGTAGGCGAAGATGACACTGTTGTAAATGTCGGCGTATCTGGACCAGGCGTTGTTAAAAAGGCATTAGAATCATGCTCTGGTGATTTAACAGAAGTTGCTGAATGCATTAAGCAAACAGCATTCAAGATCACAAGAGTTGGACAACTAGTATCTAAAGAAGCTTCAAGAAGATTAAATGCTTCTACTGGTATTGTAGATTTATCTTTAGCACCTACTCCAGTTGTTGGCGATAGCGTTGCTCATATTCTTGAAGAAATAGGTTTGGAAAGCGTTGGTGGTTTTGGTACAACAGCTACACTTGCTATGTTAAATGATGCCGTAAAGAAAGGCGGTATTATGGCTTGTTCATCTGTTGGTGGATTATCTGGAGCATTCATTCCTGTATCCGAAGATGCTGGTATGATTAAAGGTGTTGAAACAGGTAATTTAACACTAGAAAAATTAGAAGCTATGACAGCAGTATGTTCAGTAGGTTTAGATATGTTTGCAGTTCCTGGAGACACATCTGCTGAAGTATTATCAGCTATTATTGCAGACGAAATCGCTATAGGCGTTGTAAATCAAAAAACGACTGCCGTTAGAGTAATTCCTGTATATGGCAAAAAAGCTGGAGAATACGCTGAATTTGGCGGTCTATTAGGTAAAGCACCTATTATGAATATAAACACATCTAGCCCTGCTAAATTCATTAATCGTGGTGGTAGAATTCCAGCTCCATTACACAGCTTTAAAAACTAGGAGAAATTATGTTAATTGAAGGAAGAAATCCAATAAAAGAAGCCCTTGCAAGCGAGAAACTTACTATGACAAAATTATGTGTCGCAAAAGGCGCACATGATTTACAACCTATTGTTGATGAGGCTAAATCAAAAGGCATTAGAGTAGAATTCGTAGATAGAGTTATGCTAGATAGAATTAGTGAGACAAAGCATCACCAAGGACTTATAGCATACGCTGAGGAATTTAGATACGCTTCTTTAGAGGATGTTCTTACTCCAAAAGAGGGAAAACCTCTTTTCATACTTCTTTTAGACAATATAGAAGATCCACATAATTTAGGAAGCATTATAAGAGTTGCAGACTGTTTAGGAGTAGATGGCATTGTCATCCCAAATAAACGTGCTGCAACAGTAAATGCTACCGTTTTAAAAGTATCTGCAGGCGCAGCTTCACATGTTAAAATCGCAATGGTAAACAACATTAATGACGTTATTAGAAAATTAAAAGATAACTTCGTAACAGTATGTTGTGCAGATATGGATGGTGAGGTTTTATACAACGCCCATCTTGATGGAGATATTGCCGTTGTTATTGGCAATGAAGGACATGGTGTAAAACAGTTAACTGGAAAGCTTTGCGACAAAACAATAGCTATTCCTCAATTCGGAAAAGTTAATTCACTAAACGCATCTGTAGCTTGCGGAATTATTTGTTCTGAAATCGTAAGACAAAGAAATTTTAAAGCTTAATTTAAATCTTTAAGCACTTTTTTAACTTGTTGTAAAATATTATCTATTGCCTTGGTAGTTTTACCAAGTTGCTCTGCCATTTCGGCATATGAACACTTTTGATTATACAAATTTAACACTTCCTTTTGAGTCTTATTAAGTGCCAAATCTATACTCTCTAACGTTTCTTTTTCTATTAATAAATCTTCTGGGGTTTTTTCATTAGAAGTTAAATCTTCTAAAACATCATCTATGTTTATAGTATTATTTAACGCCTTATTACCATTTGTATTTTGGGATCTTAAAAAATCCAAGATATTATTTCTAATACACTTACTAGCATAAGTATAGAATTTTGTAGCCTTATTCTCATCAAACCTATCTATGGCAGACAAAAGCCCCATTCTACCTTCTTGCATCAAGTCGTTCATATCATCATCAAAGCATTTAGATTTCTTTATATCTAATACAATTGCCTTAATTATTCCATCAAATAAAGAGATAAGTTCATTAATTTCCTTATCATAATTAACACCATCTTTCTTCTTATTAAGAATCTCCTGATATTTAATCTCTATCTCTTTATTCATTATCTAGAATCTCTTTTAATCTATCTTGTTGTCCTGTTATATATAAGAATCCAACTACTGCTTCAAATCCTGTGGCTTCTAAATATTCTGTTACAGAAGCATTTTTAGCAACATTATTTACGTGCGAATTTCTTGCTCTTAGGAAGATTCCCTTCTCTTCTTCTGTAAGTGTGTCTAAAAGGGCTAGAATCCTCTTAGATTGAGCCTTAGCCTTAACCTCATCAGACACCTTAAGGTGTAACTTATGAGCTTTTAGTGTAGTAGACGATGCATATTTCATTCTTGAATACAAAGAATGAACAGCATCTCCAATATAAGCAAGCACGAGAGGGTTCATCTCTCGCGCTTGTGCTATAGTTTTTATTTCTTTATTTTCTGGTATAAAACTCATTATTTGCTGTACTTAGAAACGAAATAATCGAATAATAGTTCATCGCTATATTCTTTTGCTCCAGTAGCCTTTAGAGTCATTTGCTTAATATATTCATAAGAACTCTTTTCCATAATTCTTAAGATTTCAAAAGCTTCATCCATATCTTTACCAGCACAGAATACACCATGGTTAGCCATAAAGCATGCATTTCTTCCTTCCATAGCAGCAACTGTACCTTCCTTTAACTTCTTAGTTCCTGGAAGTCCATAAGCACCAACTCTAACTGGACCACCTACTAATTTTTGCATTTCATCACTCATTACAGGAAGTTCAATTCTGCAAGAAGCTAAGATTGAGCAATAAATTGGGTGTGAGTGAATTGTTGCGCAAACATCTGGTCTTGCGGCCATAATAGCGGCATGAATCTTTCTTTCAGATGTAGGCTTCTTTCCATCACTCCAAATTGAAGGATCGCTGATTTGAACAACTGGCATATCTTCTGGAGTAAGAGAGATATAATCAAGACCTGTTGGAGTAACTAGCATATGATCTTCATCAAGTCTAGCTGCCGTATTTCCCCATGTACCTTGAACTAGGTTTTCCTTTAATAAGTTAACACCACTATCTTTAATAACTTGTCTAAGTTCTTTTTCTTTTTCTTTAGTCCATGCCATAGTATTATTCCTCCTCGATTTGTAAGTTAGCTTGGTTTGCCTTGCTATACTTCTTTTGGTAAACGAATTGCATTAATTTTGCTTCGAAGAAAGAGATTGTTACATTCTTTCCAATTACTGAACTTGCTACAAAGCAATGGCAAGCCTTATCTAATACTAAAACACATGTATATGCTTCATCGATAGTTCTACCTGTTGTAATACAACCATCATCTTTAATTAATGTAGAATTGTGTCCCTTTAAATTCTTAACAATAGAAGAAACTTCATTCTTAGCACAATAGCACTTAGGTCCAACGATTTGAGCCATATCATCTAGAACTGTTGGGATTGTAGCACCAGCCTTAGCAACTGGGTTAACCCACTTTGGATGAATATGAACAATCGCATTTGATTCTTCCTTGTTGATATATACGTTAGCATGTAGAGCATATTCACTATCTTTACATGTTGCCATTTCTACCTTTTCAATGTCGTTTTCTGTAAGCTTTGCTAATTCAACGCCTACTTTTGAAGCGTACATATAGCCGCCACGTGCTCTCATAGAAATGCAAGCCTTATCGTCATTAAGACCTTCTTCTACGAGTCTTTTTGCATACTCTAGTATTTTCTCAACGTAAGTATTCATAAACTTCTCCTTCCTCTTTATATTTTATTTAATTATTCTTATTTAATATTGCAAAAGCTTTTTTATTTTGTTTGTATAAAGATTTAAATACTTCAAATCCTTTATCATAAACTTCTGCTTTTAATTTCATATTTGGATTAAATACCTTCTTCGCTGGTATATATTTTTTAATATCAGTAAATGATGGAATTGCTCCAATACCTACACCTACACAAGCTGCAGCACCAACTGCACCAATGTTTTGTGGGCTTTCTACTGTTTCAATTACGTGACCTGTTATATCTGCTAATACTTGGCATGTAAAGTCGTCTAATGCACCACCGCCAACGAATCTAATAACATCTGATGGTTTAACCTTCTTTGCAGAAGCTTCAAGCATCCAACGCTTATGATAACAAATACCTTCAAGTACAGCTCTAATTAAATCTCTCTTACCTGTATCAAGACTGATATTAAAGAACATACCTCTAGCATTTGAATCTTCAAATGGGCATCTATTACCATGAAGCCATGGAGTAAATATAACGCCACCAGAACCTGCTGGAACGTCTTCAACTACAGATATCATATATTTGAATAAGTTGATATATTTAGATTCTAAATCATCAGTAATCTTTTGCTTCTTTGAATAAACACCAACCTCGTCTAATGCGATATGGTCTTTTACCCATTCAAAGCACTTACTTGATGTTTCTAATTCTGCGAAATAATTGTATCTTCCTGGTTCTGCTGCAACACATGCTGCAATCATATATTTTGCATCAACAACAGACTTATCTGTAATTGTGCCAACCCAACCTGAAGTTCCGCTATAAATATGTGTATCACCAAGTTCTGTAGAACCAGCGCCTACACCGATTAAGTTCGCATCCATACCACCGCCATAAACTTTAATACCTTTAGCAAGTCCAAGTTCTTTAGCAGCGCCTTCAGTTAATTCACCTGCAGCTTCTGTTGATGCGATTAATCTTGGTAAATGTTCAATATTAACACCGAACATCTTACACATAGTTTTAGAGAACTTTTGTTTTCTATAATCATATAACATAGTTCCGAATGCAGAATCGTAAGTCATAACAAACTCTCCTGTCATTCTACAGATTAGATATTCTTTAACATCTAACCACTTATATACTTTTGCAAAATTCTCCGGTTCATGTTTTTTAACCCAATTATATTTCCAAACTGGGTCTTTAACAGAAAGTGGAGCAGCACCAGTAATAACTAATGCTGGCAATAATTTTCCAATGTTACCTCCGGAAATTTGTAAGCCATACGATATACCTTCTTTTAATTCTTCCGAAGCTCTTTGATCCATATATGAGAATGCTCTATGTACAGGTACTCCGTCTTTATCTACAAGTACTAAACCTTGAGCTTGAGAACAGAAAGAAATTCCGTCAATATTCTCTGGCTTAAACTTCGCCTTTTCAAGAACCTTTTTTGTAGTTTGGCACATGCCTTCCCACCATTCGTTCGGATCTTGTTCTGCTCCCCCATCATCACTTACAAATAATTGGTAACCTTCAGAAGCTGAAGCTAGAATTGTAATACTATCTCCAATTTCTACTAAACAAGTCTTAATACCTGTTGTACCAATATCATAGGCTAATGCGTATTTTCCCATATCTACTTATATCCCTTTAACTCATTTAAAAAACACATAAGGATTACGCATGTGCGTAACCCTTATGCTTAAATTGCTCTAAATTATTTATTTGCTTTCTTAGCAGCTCTTTCTGCCTTAGCCTCAGCAAGAACCTTCTCAGCTTCTTCCTTAGCCTTAGCCTTCTTAGCATTGATTTCAGCCATTTGAGCCTTAGCCTTTTCTAGACCTTCAGCCTTAGCTTGCTTATGCTTTACATCGTATTCTGCGATTTGATCCTTGATGTTTCCAAGTTCCTTAACCATCTTGAATACATCGTCGAATCTATTTAATGCATCGTCGATAACTTCATCTGTATCAGCCATAGATGTATATAATCTTGATCCAGCAAGTGTAACGATACCATTAGCCATATAAGCAGCTCCCATGTGTTCCATAGCTTCTTTTCTTACCATCATCATGCTCTTCTTAGATAATGCCTTAACAACGTTTAAGATGTTCATTGAAGAGAAGTCGAAGCTCATAGCACCTGAACACTCTAAGTGACAGATTGAACCTTGGTTGTAAGCAACATATGGTAACTTGTAATCCTTGATTAATGATTCAAGTCCCTTTGTTAATCTATCACCAGCAAGACCTGCCTTTACACAAGCATTGTTCTTAGCGATTTCTTTCATACATACATAACCAGCCATAGATGATAGAGGGTTAGCAGCAAGTGTACCACCAACATAAGCCTTCTTCATTAAGCCACCTACACCAGCAGCCATTAAGTCAACATATTCTCTCTTACCACCAACACCACCGGCAGCTGGGTAACCACCAGCAACGATCTTACCGAATACTGTTAAATCTGGTTGAATTCCGAATAAACCTTGAGCACCGCCAAGACCAACTCTGAAACCTGTAACTACTTCGTCGAAGATTAATAATGCACCATACTTATCGCAAAGAGCTCTAACTTGCTTGTTGTAATTCCAAGCAACTGGTCTTGTACCTGATTCTGGACCAACTGGCTCGATAAGGATAGCAGCTGTACCGCCTCTCATTTCGTTAAGCTTTAAGTACTTTTCCATCATTTCGATATCATCTGGTCTAACTTCATCAACGATTGAGTGAATCTTTGATGGGATACCATAAGACTCTAAGAAGTTTCTTGTTCCTGGAATCTTTAGACCATAAACTAATTGATCTGACCAACCATGGTAAGCACCACCAACTTTGATGATTCTCTTCTTACCTGTTGCGCATCTTGCAATACGGATAGCAGCCATGTCAGCTTCTGTACCAGAACCTAACATACGGAACTTTTCAACATATGGCATATGCTTGTTAATTTCTTTTGCGATTAATAATTCAGCTTCATGGAATAGACCTGTAACTGGACCGCATTCCTTGATAAGCTTGATAGCTTCTTCTTGAACAGCTGGGAAATTGCTTCCTAAGATTGTTGGACCACCAGCTTGTAAGAAGTCGATATACTTATTTCCATCAGCGTCATATAAATAAGCTCCTTCTGCCTTTGTCATGCACATTGGGAATGGCTTATTAAAAGCTAAGTTGTGTTGAACACCACCTGGGATAAAGTTCTTAGCTTCAGCTGTAACTTTCTTTGACTTTGAACATTTAGCTTCATAATAATCCTTAACGATGTCATTTTCATAAACATCCTTTGGAATAGCAAACACGTTCTTATCTGTTAATTCTTTTAAAGCGCCTCTGACATCATCAGGTTCTGCCCAACGAGTAACACCATACTCAGAAGATGCATCCTTATATTCAGGACCCTTACGTAAATCTTCAACTTGTGTATACTTGATTTCCATAATAATTTCTCCTTAATTTATATTTTCACTAAAATCAATTTTACCAAACTATTACATGGAGTGTCAATATTATATTTTTTAAATATAAGGAAACTCACAAATTATTCTTTTTAATGCAATTCTTGACTCATTTGAGATTAAAAATATATACTTAATGAGGAATACGTGAAGAGGTTAATATGAACGAGAAAATAGTAAAACAAAACGGACAAGAAATCTACAACAATATCAAAGATATTATTGATTCTGTCGGACCAAGACTTCCGGGATCTGAAGAAGAATATCAAGGCGCAAAATTATTTGCAGCACAACTAAAAAACGCAGGTCTTGACCCACAAATAGAAACATTCCAATGTGCACCTGAAGCATCTATTGCTGCAGTCCCAGCATTAGGATATGTTGGATTTGCCGCTATTGCACTATTTTACTTAACTCCAATTGCTTCTCTAATTCTATCTTTATGCGCGTTTATATTTGCAATTTTCCAAGTATTCTTCTATACAGGGCTATTCGATTTTTTATCTAAAAAAGCAAGATCACAAAATGTTATTGCTGCCCTAGAGCCAAAGGGAGAACAAGAAGTACATAGAACCATTATGCTTACTGGCCATATTGACTCTTCCTGGTGCTGGAAATTATCCTATCAAAATGCAGATAATATGATGGCTAAAACTATTGTTGGCGTTATATCTATGGCTGCGATTGCAATTATTTCTATAATTGCACTAGGAGTTGGCGCTACAAGTTTTAACTTCTGGAATACAAATATCTTAGACGACAAAGGAAACATCGCAAATGCAGGCTCCCTTATATTGTATTTATTGCCAATAACGGGTATTCCTGGAAGCTTTTGGTTATCCCAATTCTTAACAAAAGATAAAGCACAAGCATCTCAAGGAGCTATGGGTAATCTATCTGGTTCTGAGATTGCCTTGATGGTTACAAAATTCTATAAAGAACACCCTGAAAAGATGCCTAAAAACACAAGAATTGTATGTGCATCATTTGGCGCTCAAGAAAGTGGATTAAAAGGTTCATATGCATATTGCAAAGCACATAAAAAGGAGATTGATAAGCACTGCTTTGTAATTAATATCGACTCAATAAGAGACATGGAACATTTCAACGTTATTACTGGCGACACATGGCTTATGTCTCACTTTGACAAAGAGCTTACACATTTAGCATTAAGCACAATGGCAGAATGTGGCATTCAAAATGCAGGTGCAATTCAAAATCCTGTAGGCGGTTGTGATTCAACACCATTTGATAAGTCAAATGCAAGAACAATAACAATTAGCGCTTTAAATCCAAAACCAACTGAGTATTATCATACGTCAAGAGATACTGTAGATAATCTTAATATAGATACTCTAGCAAAGTGTTTTGAAGTTGTTGTTGCGCTTGTTCCTAAGATTGCAGAAATAGATAAAAGAGAAACGGCCAAAGAAACAAAATAGATTAGTGATTGAATTAAAAATGGGCACTCTATTGAACTGGTACCTGTCAAGTGGACGGTTTAAAAAATAAAAAATAAAATTAATCATCAACAGCCGTGACTTCGATTCCACTTGATTTTGCGCTATATAAAGTATAGTTGATACTTACACCTCTAGTTTGTTTTACACCTTCAATATAAGCAACTAAATCATTTGCTGAAACCGCACATCCGATACCATATACATCATTTGCTGTATTTGCTGAAGCCTCGTTAGATTCTACTCTAGCGAACACAACGCCAATTACATGAATCTTATCATCGATAAGTGCACCACCACTATTTCCATGGTTTATATTACCATCAAGAAGAATTGAATCATAAGTTGTACTGCTATTAATTTTCACTGCTGGATTTGAGATCATTAATGAAGTGAATACTAATCCGATATTCTCAGGATTTCCAAATGTATAAGCAGTTTGTCCATATGTTACTTTAGATTCTTTATCAATAGATAAAGGAATATACTCTGTCGATGGAGCTGTTATTTTTAGAATTGCCAAATCCAAATTAGGATCTGTTGAGTATGCAACAAGATTGCATTGATATGCATCATTGCTATCCGCAAATGCTACAAGGAATGTGCTTGCAGCAAAAAGTGTTTGGCAAGTATTTGTTCTCTTTAATGAATACTTTGTACTCATTTGGCTTTCAATGTATACAGCTACAACGTGCCTATTTGTTATAACATAGCCGTCTGATGTAATGATAAAACCAGCACTTGATGATGTAATCTTTGTTCCTGCTAAATTGAATGTAGTATTAACTCTAACACATGATTGAACCGCAGTTTGTGCAACTGCAGTAGCAAGATTCTCATCCTTTAATTCATCTGCATTTAAATTTACTACATTTACAGTTTTTAACCTGTCTGTAATAAACGAACATGCACTAAGACTAAGTGATGACAAAATGACAACTATAATAACAAGTGCGAGTATTGAAATCTTCTTTTTCATCACTACCCCCTATCTAATCTTCCAATGCTCCTTATGAACGATTTGTTCACCAGGCTTTAATGATTGAAGTGGCGATAAAGTTTCTATCTCTAAAATATGATTGTTCGTATAACATTCAATATTACTTGAGAAATCTGGATAATAGCCTTCTTTCTTATCTAAAGATAAAGAGAATTGCATTCCATTTACTTGGACCTTAATAACCCCTTCAACATATGTTCCAATCTTAATTGGATTCACAATATCTTTTTGCTCTATTTCTATTTTATCATTAAAAACAGAAATTCTTTCATCGTTTACGCTATCATAGCTCCAATAAACGATATTTCTATTTGGTAAGAATCCTGTATCTTGAGTAGATAAAGGAATCTCTACTTTTGCTTTTTTATCTAAAACTGTTAATCCCCAGGCAGATATAGGAGTTGTATCACTATCGCTCATATTAACAATTCTTTGAGTTAGTTCTATAGAACCATCTTCTTGCATCAAAACATTAACAATCTTTTGCAATTTTGTTGTTGTTTCAACTTTTGACACAAAACTTAGCGAACCATCATTCTCTTTTATAACTTCAACTTTCTTATTATCTGGATAATAAGTGTCCATGTATTCTGGAGATTTCCATAGTCTATGACCGCCATATAGGTGCCAAATTCCTTCTCCTTTTAAATTCTCATCAAAGAATTCGCCACCCTTAGATGTAGTGTCTTCTATGTCCTCAAACATAATATTCTTACCATCTATTCCGTAGAATATAATTCTTGGGCCAAGATCAATTGTAACAAGCATCTTAACCTTTCGGTTTGAAATACAGACACATTCGCCATATTTTTTATAGTTTTCTTTAGAGATATTAATCATTTTCTCACCTTACATATTATAATATTATCACGTGTAACTTAACTTAACAATAAGCGTAAAAAAAGCACATATGTGCCCAAATTATGAAATTAGATACTTATTCTTTATCCTCTCTTTCTTGTTTTGAATAAATACATCCACAGAAATTTTGTCTATATAGTCCCATCTCTGCAGATAATTCAGTAGAGCGTTTATATCCGCCACGCTTTTTAAAATCATTAACTAAATATTTTACATTCTTATCTTTTGCAATCTCTTCTCCAATTGTATTTAGTTTTTCAGCATTCTTATATGGCGATATAGATAGAGTTGAAGCAAAATAATCAAACTTATTCTCTATTGCATAATTCATACTATTTTCAAGTCTCAATCTATAGCAAATCATGCATCTTTCTCCACCCTCTTTACACTCTTCATAGCCCTTGATTTTATCGTAATACTCAGATGAATCATACTTTGTATGAACCACTTTTACACCTTTAAATCTTTCTACTATTTTTTCAAACTCTTTAAAGCGTTTTTCATACTCATTTTCGCTGTCCATATTTGGATTATAAAAATATAGAGTTATATCAAAATACTTGCTTAGATATTCTACACAGTAACTACTACAAGGAGCACAGCATGCATGCAAAAGCAAAGAAGGTCTTTCACCTTCTTTTAGCCCTTTTATTATCTCATCTAATTCAAGTTGATAATTCCTCTTAATAGGATTCATTTAAAAGCTCCAGTACTTGTTCTTTAGTTACTGTATCAATAGTTTCAGCTACATCTTCAGCAACTGATTCCAGGTCTTCTTTTGGAATATCAAAATCGCTTAATTTACTATTGAAATCAACATAATCAATAATTCTATCATAAAGCGCATCAATCGCTGATAATGCCTTTTGTGTTCTATTCTCTCTAGCATATAAAGCATATTCGTTTATGTCTAACATCGCATTTAAACAATAACCGAAAGAATGTCCAAGTTCTTGTTTTTTAATGTAATGTCTAAATAAGATTGCAAATAAATTACCATAGTTGATTAGGTATCTATCCGATAACGCATCTGCAATTACAGAAATTGGATCTCTTGGGATACTATAGAATCCCGTACCTGCTAAAATTACAGCACCCATTATTCGACTTCTATAATCTTTTCTCGCATTGTGCAATATACTCTTTTCAAGATATAGATAAATTTGCTTTATAGCAATATCTGCATATGCCTTAACACTAAGAGGAGAATCATCAGACACATAACATTCTGCTGCCATAGCTAAAGCATATAATCCATGGGATGCTATTGCTTTAGGAGGAAGAGTATCTGTAAGTGAAGAATCTATAGCCACCATGTTAGTTTCTGCATATTTAGTATTGAACTCATAAATAATATTTAATTGCTTATCTACTATTCTAACAAAGTTAGAATTTTCAAACCCGCAGCCCATGTTTGATGGTACAACGACAAGTGGAACATTTCTAACAATAAGATTGCCTGTTCCCTCGTCCGCATAATGAGATATATACCTTATATCCTCAGTAAGCAAAATCTTTGCGCCTTTTGCAGCGAATATAGCAGATTTCTTACCAACAGCAATAATACAATCGCAATTACTTGTTCTATATCTTCTTGCAATCTCTTCACATGTTTGTGAATCTGCAACATCTTGCACTTTTCTAAAAGTAGCACCTATTGCAATCTTATGTAATTTAAAAATGCCTTTTACATAATCATAGTTACCAATTCTATAAGAAGTCTCGTCACTTACGATCATTGCTCTTGTGCAACCAAGTTGTGCAAGTTCATAAGGGACATTGTATGTAGCATTGTCGCCTATAAGGAATTTTGAATTGTTTTCAAATGAATAATTCTCTACCATTATAGTGACTCCTTTAAGATGTTGATAATATCTTCTTTCGTTGGTTGCTTAGGTGTTGTTATCATAGAACCATCTAAGATAGCAACATCTGCAATCTTTTCTAAGTCTTCTTCTTTTATTCCATAAGAAGATAACTTGAGATCAATTTTATACGTATCAGCCATATATTTTAATAAGTTCTTGAACATGTTAATAAATGCTTCTAGTCTTCCCTCATCATCAAGAGTTGAGAACTCCTTTGCCCCTAATGAGAACAACAACATTTCTATATATTCTTTTTTACAAACTTCCTTATTAAACTCAAGACATGGCGCGAAAATTGCACAAACGGCATTCTCATGTCTTATGCCATACATAGCAGTTAATGTATGCGCAATAGCATGGATAATTCCACTAAATGTATTTGAATAGCTGACAGCAGTTAATGCACCTGCTCTTTGCAAATCAAATAATGATTCTCTATCATCATTAACTATATATTGTTGGAATGCATTTCTTATTGTAAACATAGACATCTTTGCAAAGCTTTTTACTATTTGATTTGTTCTTAAACTTGTGTAAGATTCAATATCAAATGCAATAGCATCCATAATTCCAAGATATATGTCTTTCTTTTCTGTTTTTACCAGCATCTTTGGATCTAACACACAGAACGCAGGTTGCAAAACGTCCGTTACAAATTCGTGTTGAAGTTTTGTTTTATCATCAATAATCAAAGCTGAATTAGAAACTTCCGTACCAGTGCTGAATGTAGTTGGTACTATTCCAAAAGGAATCGTTGTTTTTCTAACTGCACAGTCAATTCCTACATATTCTAAAAGGTTTCTACTATTTGTGCTTAAAAGAAGATTTAAAGCTTTTGATGCAAATGCCGCTCTTTGGCCACCAACAGCAAGAATGCTATCGCATCCACTTGTTCTAAATGCGCTATAAATCTTGTCCACATCAGATAATGTTACTGGCCCATCAAGATTAGTGTATGTCTTACCGATAGACATCTGTTCAATCTTTGCAACTTCTTCTTTTACAAGACCAATCTTATCTGTTTTTGCGATATCATTATCCGTGATAACAAAAACTCTATATCCACCTAAATCGTGTAATTTCCTTACACCATTGTATAGACCATTTAATCCTGCAATAATGCTGACATTGTTAGAGAATTCAAAAAATTTGTTGTATCTCATAGCCAACCTCTAAAGAAGGATAAGAATTTTACATCATTAGCCATCTTTTCTGAATATGGCTTTGCTGTTAAATACTTCTCTCGTTGTAGCTTTGGGGCAAGCGTAGCTTGAGCTATATCAAAAAGAGCAACAAATTGCATTCCAATTTGAGTATCACCCTTTATAACTAATCTTGATTCGTTAAATGCTTTTGTAAATGAAATAAACCCATCATAAACAGGCAGCGCTAAATCAATACTCTTAAACATTACATATGCATCTTGTTCAAAACCAGCATATTTTTTAAATAAGAAACGCAATTTTCCACCTTGCTTTTTACACATTAAAACTTTTCTTGCTGGAAATGTTGTTAGATAAAGAGTAGTTCCTTCAGCGATTTTTTCTACTTGCTCTTTAACTCTAGGATCCTTTTCTGCGCAAACTCTTAAAGAGGCCATAAGTGAATATAGTCTCGAATAACCATAATATCTTCTTGTAAACTCTCTGATTGAAAGTAAGTTTGCCATATCGTCCTCGCTAACTATTATTTTAACATTAAAAAAAAGCGTAGTCTATATTGAATATAGACATTTCGTTTAAAATATTTTAATATATTAATGTGTGATGGGAGGCCAAAATGAGAATATTACTTGTAGAAGATTCTGAAAGTTTATGTGATGTTCTAAAGGCAGTTCTAGAGAGAGAAAAATTTGAAGTTAACTGCGTTCATGATGGTGAGGCTGGTATTGAATACGGTCTTACTGGCATTTATGATTTAATCATTCTTGATGTTATGATGCCTAAAAAGAACGGCTTTGAAGTATTAGAGGCTCTAAGAAAAGCAAAGAATACAACCCCTATCATTATGCTTACTGCACTATCACAAGAATTGAACAAAGTTCAAGGCTTAGATATGGGCGCAGATGATTATTTAGCAAAACCTTTCTCAACACCTGAATTATTAGCAAGAATTAGAGCAATATTAAGAAGACGTGGCGGAGATTTATCTACAGACAATACGTTGTCTTATGGTAATGCGATTCTTAGCACTTCTGCATATACTTTATCTTGTAAAGATAAATCTGTTAAGTTATCTAACAAAGAATGTGAAATTCTTAGATATATGTTTGAGCGCCCAAAACAAGTTGCTGAAAAAGATGCACTTATTAATAAAGTTTGGGGCTTAGATAATGAGTTTGAATCTAATTCGCTTGAAGTTTTCATTTCTTTCTTAAGAAAGAAGGTGGCTTATGTTGATGCAGATTTTAGTATCCAATCAATAAGAGGTGTTGGTTACCAACTTCAACCAAAAGATGAATCTATTTAAACAGTTACACCTAAAGTTTTTGATAATACCATTAATCGCCGTAGGCTCATTGCTTGCAATAACATTCTGCACTATTTTTGGTATTACTTATTTCTCAACAATGTCAGATATAGATAAAATGTTAGAAGAGGCATCTATTTCTGCAAGTGCAACTCCACAATCAAACAAATATTTATACATCGTGTTTACTACAGAAAAAGATGGCAAGTCTTCTTATAACTATCACAACTTCTTTAGTTTTAAAGACGATGAAGTTTCTTCAATAGTAAGCCAAGTAGTAGAGAGCGATTCAAACACCTTTATTATTAATGGAAGACATTTTAATTATGCCCATAAGGGCCCATATCTTAACGATAGAGAGCAATCTGTTACTATTTACTATATCGTAGAAACTACAGACCAATACAACACGATTAAGACATTAGCAATAACATTGTTAACCGTTTATATTGTCAGCTTAGTAATTATTGCTGGATTAAGTTATATCCTTGCATATAACGCAACAAAACCAGTAAAGGACGCTTTCGAAAAAGAAAGAGATTTAGTTGCTAATGCTTCACACGAATTAAAAACGCCACTAACAATTGCTAGAACAAATCTAGAATTAATCGCTTCTGATCCTAACACAACTGTCGCAGAGAATATTAAATGGCTTGAAAGCGCTAGATATCAAATTGATAGAATGAACAATTTAATTCTTCAAATGCTTGAACTTTCTAAAATGGAAAGAGATGGTTATACCGTTGAAAAGTCTGATATTAATATAAGCGAATTAATCGAAGGTATTTTGCTATCTTTCGAAGCAGGATGCTATGAAAATAACATAAGATTCGTAGAAGATATTCAGCCAAATATCGAATACAAGTGCAATAAAGTTGAAACTGAAAAGTTAATAACTATACTTGTAGACAATGCCCTAAAGTATACTCCTCATGGCGGAGAAATCGCCGTTGTTATGGCAAAAACTCTTAAGGACATTTCTATAAAAGTTACTAATACGGGAGAAGGTATTCCACCTGAGAAAGTAGCTAAAATTTTCGAAAGATTTTATAAACTTGATGAAGCCCATAAAGAGTCTGGCAATAGTTTTGGTCTAGGATTAAGTATCGCAAAATTAATCGCAACATCAATGGGTGGCGAGATTAAGTGTTATAGCGTTGTTGGGGAATATACTACTTTCGAAATCATTCTTCCTATTCGTTAGGCTTTATTATAAAGTTTCTTGGCTTGGCTAGTCATCTCGCCGTTTTCTTCATAAACAACTAAATCTTCTATTTTTAACCCAGGAGCACCGAATTTTTGCGCTTCCACAATAAACGTGTCAACTTGCTTAGATCTTTTTGGATATATTAGAGTTATTTTCTTTGGCTCTAGATGATTATTTACTAAAGAAGAAATAACCTCTGCAAGTCTCTCACTCTTATGAATCATGTAGAACTTTCCAGAATACTTTAATATACTTGAAGCGCTCTTAATGATATCTTCTAATGTGCATGTAGATTCCGTTCTAGATATTGAGATTTCTGGAGTATCAGATGTTTCTCCAGCACTCTTTTTAAAATATGGCGGATTACAGCAAACAACTTTTACAGATTCTTTCCCTATTATATTTGGAATGTTTTTAATATCGTCATTAATAATTGTGATATTATCTTCAAGTTCATTTAGTTCAACATTTCTTCTAGCAAGTTCAGCCATAGTTTCTTGTATCTCTACACCTATAGCTTTTTGGGCTCTTGTCTTTACTAATGCCAAGATTGCAATAACGCCCGTGCCTGTGCCAAAATCAACTATTGTGTCTGATTTAGAAGCCCTAACTAGGTTCGCAAGAAGCACAGCATCTGACGAAAAACAATATAAAGAAGGCTTTTGTATGATATGCAAATCCTCATACTCTAAATCATCCAATCTTTCGTCGTTTAATAACTTCACTTCTCTCATAGGTCTATTTTAACACAACTATTTGACAATTATATATATTTAACACTATAATAAACACACAATTTATGGCTCATTAGCTCAGTTGGATTAGAGCGTTGCGCTACGGACGCAAAGGTCGGGGGTTCGAGCCCCTCATGGGTCACCAAGAGGTTTGGAAACGCTTCACTTTAAACAACATATTACTTTACTAAGTGATTGTTATACTATAGTGGTGCGTTATCCGAAATAATCTATAATTTGGCAATGCAAATGCATTGTCTTTTTTTACTCTTCTAACCCCAACAAATAATCAACCGAACATTCAAAGACTGTAGCAAGATCGAGCAATTGATGAGCTAAAGGCTCTCTTTCGCCTCTCTCCCATGCAGAAATACTACTTTGCCCTGTTGATACCAAATCAGCTAATTCTTTTTGAGACAACTGTTTCTCTATTCTAAGTTCTTCTAATCTAACATCAAATATCGTAATCTAAATATAGCACATATAATAATTTTCTTTATAGTTTTATCCCATAAAAAAAGCTCCAACCTTACGATTGGAGACTTTAATTTACAACTTATTTTTTTTTATTCATTTGCTGGAACGGATAGTTTTAGGAAATAATTATAGCAAGGCATTTCTTTTTCCTTTCCTCCACATACATTTTCTATTGTGAATGAATAATCATAAGAATGGCCACTAGTAACTGACATCGTTTTGATTACTTTTGAAAACTCGCTATTATTTGTTGAATAAAATACAACACAAGGATTAAAAACGATAGTATCATCATTATATTTATTTCCATTTAGTCTTAATTGGCAATCTAACTTGAATTTAATAGTTACATCATAATAAACATAACCATCTTCACTCACTCTGGTTTTATTATAAGACGATTTAAAATCATGCAATTTGTAGCTCATTTTATACTCTACATTTTGTAAATAAAATGATGGCTCATATGTACTATTTTCTAATTCGACATTCACACCGCCATCTTCAACACCAGTTTTTACTAATATAACCCTAACCACAGATCCAACTAGACCGACAACAACAATAGCAATAATCACCCAAAACCACCATTTTTTGTAAGCCGGCGTTTTATTTGTTTTCGCTGGTTTATATCCACATTTTGGACATATATCATCTTCGTCTCTAATTTCTTCTCCGCATTGTTGGCAATACTTCATAGTCCCTCCTTTAAAACGATTTGTAAAAATTTAATTATCCACAATAAATTGTGGTCACCTTAATAATTAAAGTGTAAATGATGATGATGATGATGATAGTCAATAACGTTTTTTTTAATTTCTTTGCTTTCATACTCAAAATTTACAAATTTTAACAGATTTTTGGTTAAAAGTTTTCCACAATTTATAAAACCACAATTGACGTGCTTTGATATGATACCTCCAAAGTGGACACTTGAAAAAATAAAAGCTTTGGAGGTTATTTAATGGATAAAAGAAATAAGTTTACAAAGAAAGAAAAGATAGCAATAGTAAAACGGTATCTTGAAGGAAATTTCTCTTAAATTAATGACACATAAGCAAGAAGTATATGAGGCCAAACTTGACCTCATATAGCCTAATTCCAACTTTTGGGATTCACATCAAACATTATTTCATTCTCTTAACGAAGTGATTGGAGTGACATATACACCATCAGGCCTTTTATATGCCGCATTTGTTAATCCGCAAATTACACATAGAGATTTTGCTGGAACTCCTCCTTGTCGAATAATCAAATCGTTAATTCTAATTAGATTCTTTGCGGCCTCTTCTATTTGATTTGCCCCAAGTTTAATTTCGATACCGCACCATGCCCCATCTTCCATTTCTATAATCGCGTCTATCTCATTATTCTCATAATCTTGGTAATGATATAGTTTTGCTCCGAAAGAAGCAACATATGTTAACAAATCACGTTCAACAAGTGATTCGAAAAGAAATCCTAAATATTCTAAATCGTTCAGCAATTTTTCTTTTGTTATATTTAAAAGTGCACATGCTAATGATTGGTCTACAAAATGTCTTTTCTCGCTTTGCTTAACTCTTAACGAAGAACGCAATTTGTTTGAAAATGGTGGAATATTTTCAATTAAGTAAAGCCTATTAAACAAATTTAAATAATCTGTAATCGTATCAATATTTATATCATCTAAATCTTTTTCTTTAATATCATTTTTTAATGTCTTATTTGTAACTGTTGTTGATTCATTTCTTGCAAGAGACCTCAATAATAGTTCTACCTTATGACCATCTCTCTTTATATTATCAACCCTATATATATCTTCACTTAAAACTGTTTTTATATATTCTTTTGAGAGAAGCATCCCTTGCTTTTCATTCATACCTATTGTTGAAGGCCAACCGCCTACCAACACATAATTAATTATTCTATCTAAACTAACTTCTCCTATAAATTGATCTTTTGCAACGTTTTCACAAACATCTTTTAACGATATTTTTCCATCAGAATACCCGCTTTCAAAAAGTGACATTGGTCGCATCTTTAATCTTGCTATTCTACCAGTTCCAGAGTGAACATATTTATCTTTGTTGACTGTTGCTGATCCCGTAAGGATGTATTGCCCTTTTTCTATCGTTTCATCAACCTTGCCTCTAACAGCATCCCATATGCTTGGAGCTTCTTGCCATTCATCAATCAATCTTGGTTTCTCGCCGACTAGCGCCAATTCTGGATTTAACATCGCAAGTTGCTTGTTGTTGAAATTGCCTTTTGGATCAGCAAGCAAAAATTCACTGTTTGAATGATATTTACTTGTCCAGGTTTTTCCACACCATTTTGGGCCTTCAATTAAAACCGCTCCAAAGGCTTCTAAATATGTATCAATTATATTATCTATGATTCTTTGTCTATAATTATCTATTTTCATATTATACCTCTGATAAAATAGTAGCATAATCCGAATCAATTTTCAATATTATTCCGAATGTTTTACGAATATGATTCCGATGCTTTTTTAATTTTCAATCCGAGAGTTTATTGCGAAACACTAAAATGAAACGACATCACATGTCACTATAAATATTACTCTAATTGACAACTTTATAATTAATTATACAACAGCTAGTTCTTTACTATCTGCTACCATTAATAACTGATGTTTTGCTCGATTTCTTCCGACTTTCTACAAATTAAAAAGCTTTGCTTTTTAATCCGTTCGTGAAATCTGTCCCGTTGGGTTCACCAGAATAAGGAAAAAGACGAACAATGCTGTTCGTCTTTTATTGTTTATTATGTAGTAGTTATTTTTGATTTTTTATATACTCTTTAATTTCCCAGATTATTCTTTTTTCCCCGAATGAATGTAAGACATCAAAATTATCCGCAATATAATCATACACATTATATTTAGTAAATAGGGCGTCCACTTCAGGACCTGATAACTTTGCGTTAAATCTATATGTTTCTAAAACGAAAGCTGAAAACTCAATAATATCCTTACTCATAGTGCCGCGCCATCTGGGATTTCTACTTGTCCATTATCCTCTTCTTCTTTTAACAATACTGCTAATTGTAATGGGCTTAAATGCCATAATTTTGTATTCTTATTAGCTAGCAAGCTATATAATTCTGAATTATATAATGTATGAATCGCAGCCAAATAATCGTCGCCGCTTATTTGCATATATTGATTTAACAACTCTGGAACAAGACAAGATGCCATTAATGCTTTAAACTCTTCTTTATTAATCATTTTTAACCTCTTCTGCTTTTAAAAATTTTAGATGAGAAATCGCTTCTTTTGATTTAAAAGCATATTGATTGTATTTGGACTTTACCAACATCTGATTGATTGCTTCGTTTTTGCTTATCAATCCTTGCTCGTATAATAAAATTACCCTATATACCTTGTCATCTGCAGCTGGGCCATAAACTATATCAGCATCCATTTCAGGCTCTCTATTCGCTCTGCATGCTGTAACAAAATCAATCCATTCTTCATTGGGTGCCTCATATTTAACAATGTTTATTTCCTCTAAATAATCATCATCTATCCAATAATGATTTATTATTGGAGCGCCAATATTCTTTTTCCTTGTAAAAACAATTTTAGCAAATTTTGCTGCCTGCTGTTTATTAGTGGTTAAATAAAACGCAGCACCAAAATCGTTTGTTCTTTCCGGATTATTGATTATTCTTGGGCTTTCTACCTCAACATTGCTTCCAAGGTACAATATCATTTCTTTTTCCTCTATAATTATTCTATCGTATTTTTTGCTTATTTATATATTTAATTATTAAACATATAGAATAACATTAAAGAGCCCCCCCTCTCATAGCATTCTATAACAAAAATAATGCATCCTATTTTGAATAATAGTTGATTCATCCAGAATATAATAATTGATCCATATAAGATTGCTATTGTCCATTCGTGTGAAATAATTTAATTAATAGTTTCGGATATAAAATACCAAAGCATTAATCTTCGTCTATTTCTTTATTAAATCTTTTTCTATGAATTCTTTGACTTTCTCTAAGTCACTATTTGTTAGTATTGGGATAAGCGAATTGACCTCTTCTATGCTCTTATTCCACCATTGCCACTTTTCCATAAGAGCTATTAGTTCACCATCAAATCTCTTTTTTATCTCTTTAGCAGGATTGCCAACAACAATAGAATATGGCGCCACATTAGAACCGACTACACTATTTGCTCCAATTATTGCACCATCCCCGATATGAACACCTGGAAGAAGAACCGCATTTTGTCCAATCCAAACATCATTGCCAATTATTGTATCTCCCTTATATGGCATATCTTCTTTATTTGGAGCTTTAGCATCCCAACCCTCTAGCGTATAGAATGGGAATGTTGATACGGAATTCATTTGGTGGTTAGCACCATTCATAATAAATTCAACACCCGCAGCTATTTGGCAAAACTTGCCAATAACTAGTTTGTCTCCTATCCAAGGATAAAAATGTGTTACATGACTTTCAAAATCTGAATCAGCAATATATGAAAAATCTCCAACAATAATATTTGGGTTCTTAATCGTTGGTTTTATATAAATTTCTTTATCGTATCCGTGTATTGGATGAATTGTATTTGGGTTTGGTTTCATATCAAAACTATTATACCAAATTCTCTAGTTGTCTTCAATTTGATGACATCTTGCAAGGTGTTCGGGAAGTGCAACTCATGGTTCACCAAAGGGGAAGTATCCGAACTCTTTTCAAATCTTGTTTACAACAAATACTTTTGTATTGATTGTTAAAAGATGAAAGTTTTTGGGTACTTCTATTTT
>JAEEGL010024348.1_pt1 | contig 73413 bp, 56 predicted proteins | sample 9134231 | NCBI WGS metagenome assembly JAEEGL01 (sample SAMN16246548, study PRJNA631951) | gut metagenome | biome: gut microbiome; feature: rumen; material: fiber-attached | host: Bos | place: Iran: Karaj | collected 2018-10 | reverse complement strand
GGTTTTCTCCCGTGACGTGGGCTTTGTCATCGATGACAAGATCATCGTGTCCAACATCATCCCGGACCGTCAGGAAGAGATTGATGCCTACGAGGAAATCTATCGGCAAATCCATTACAAGCAAATTTACAATCTGCCGGAGTCTGTCCATGTGGAAGGAGGTGACGTCGTCCTCTATAAGGACTACATCTTCCTGGGCCAGTACGACTTCCCGGATTACCGCCAGGTAAAGACCGCGCGTACCAACCGTCTGGCGCTGGACTACCTCAAGATGATCTTCCCGGAGAAAACCATCTTCCCGCTCAACCTCCTCAAGAGTGACACAGATCCTTACCAGGGCATCCTGCACCTGGACTGCACCTTCATGCCGGTGGGCCGGGACAAGGCCATCATCTACAAGAAAGGCTTCATGAATCCCCGTGACGCAGACCACCTCATCGACATCTTCGGCAAGGAGAACGTGTTCGAGCTCACCACCGAGGAAATGTACTTCATGAACTCCAATGTGTTCTCCATCAGCGAGGACGTAGTGGTGACGGAGGAGCATTTCACCCGCCTCAACAAGCATCTTCGTGAGCAGTGGGGCATGACGGTGGAAACCGTTCCCTACCGCGAGATTTCCAAGATGGGCGGCCTGCTGCGCTGCTCCACGCTTCCCCTTAGAAGAGACTGATCATGGAAAAGCTGGCAGTGATTGCTTTTGGCGGAAACGCGCTGCTGCGTTCCGGCCAGAAAGGTACCTATCAGGAACAGCGGGACAACGTGAACGTCACCTGCTGGAATCTGGCGCCGCTGCTGCTGCAGGACTACGGAATTGTCATCGTGCACGGAAACGGCCCCCAGGTAGGTAACGGTCTGCTCCGGCACCAGGCCGGCGAACAGATTCACGGCCTTCCCGCCCAGCCCATGGACTTCTGCGGCGCCGAAACGCAAGGCTCCATCGCCTATCTCATCGAGAGCGGCATGGACCTCGCGCTCACGCGTCTGCACATGGACCGCAAAGTGGTGTCGCTGGTTTCGCGCGTGGAAGTGAGCGCCGACGACCCCATGTTCAAGCATCCCACCAAGCCCGTGGGTCCGTTCTATCCCAAGCCCCAGCCGGACGGCGCGCTGTACAAGCAGGACGCGAAGGGAAGGGGCTGGCGCAAGGTGGTAGCCTCGCCCATGCCGCTGCGCATCGCCAACGTAGACCTGGTGGGCCGGCTGGCCCGCGAGGGCTATATCATCATCACTGCGGGCGGCGGCGGCATCCCCGTCGTACGGGAGAACGGCCTGCTGCGCGGTATCGAGGCGGTCATCGACAAGGACCTGGCATCGGCCCTCTGCGCAGAGCAGATCGGCGCCGAAGAGCTCTACATCCTCACGGACGTGCCCAAGGTATGCCTCAACTTCCGCAAGCCCGGAGAGCGGGCGCTGGATACGCTCAGCGTAGCCCAGGCCCGGCAGTACCTGGAGGAAGGCCACTTCGGCGAGGGCTCCATGGCTCCCAAGGTGCGCGCCGCCATCTACTTCCTCGAACACGGTGGTAAAACCTGTATCATAACCGAAGCAGGAGAGCTGGGAAACCCTTCCTGCGGAACAAGAATCGTATTATAAAATGGCTTACAATCTCAAAAACAGAAGCTTCCTCAAGCTGCTCGACTTCTCCCCCAAGGAAATCAAGTACCTGCTGGATCTGGCCGCCGAACTCAAGAAGGCCAAATATGCCGGTACCGAACAGCCCCGCCTGAAGGGCAAGAACATCGCCCTCATCTTCGAGAAAACCTCTACGCGCCCCCGCTGTTCCTTCGAGGTGGCCGCCCACGACCAGGGCGCCCATGTCACCTATCTGGGCCCCACCGGCAGCCAGATCGGCGTCAAGGAAAGCATGAAAGACACCGCGCGTGTGCTGGGCCGCATGTACGACGGCATCGAATACCGCGGCTTCGCCCAGGCCACCGTGGAAGACCTTTCCCGCTATGCCGGCGTGCCCGTGTGGAACGGCCTCACCAATGAGGCGCATCCCACCCAGGTGCTGGCAGACCTCCTCACCATGACCGAGCACAGCGACAAACCCCTGAACCAGATCAGTTTCGCCTATCTGGGAGACTCCCGCTTCAACATGGGCAACTCCCTGCTGGTGGGCGGCGCCAAGATGGGCATGGACGTCCGGATTGTGGCCCCCAAGGCCCTCCAGCCCTCCCGGGAGCTGATTGCCAAGTGCATGGAAATCGGCAAGGAAACCGGAGCCCGCATCACCATTACGGACGATGTAGACGCCGGCGTCAAAGGCTGCGACTTCATTTATACGGACATCTGGGTGTCCATGGGCGAACCGGACGAGGTATGGAAGGAGCGCATCGCCATGCTCATGCCTTACCAGGTGAACGCCAAGCTTATGGAGCGTACCGGCAACCCCCGTTGCAAGTTCATGCACTGCCTGCCGTCGTACCACAACCGGGACACCAAGGCAGGGGAGGACGTGTACCAGAAGTTCGGCCTGGACGGCATCGAGGTCACGGAAGAAGTGTTCGAAAGCGAGAACAGCATTGTCTTTGACGAAGCGGAGAACCGCCTGCACACCATCAAGGCCGTGATGGTGGCCACCCTGGGGGATTAGGTTTTTTGTAAAATTATTCCTAACTTGCGCAACCATAGCACTGAAAAATGGCAGACAAACACATCCAAATCGACTATCAGGAGTTTTCTTCCCCGGAAGAAATGTCCGCAGAGGATCAGGTTTTGATTGCAGCCGCCCTGGACGCGCAAAAAGGATCTTATTCCCCTTATTCCCAGTTTCAGGTGGGGGCTGCCCTGCGCCTGGAAGACGGTACCATCGTCAAGGGTGCCAACCAGGAGAACGTGGCGTATCCCTCCGGACTTTGTGCGGAGCGCACGGCCATGTTCGCAGCCGGGGCCAATTATCCCCAGGTAGCCATGGACACGCTGGCCGTCGCCGGCTCAGACCATGGGGTGCTCTGTGAGAGCCCGGCCTCTCCGTGCGGCAACTGCCGCCAGGTCATGGCGGAATACCAGAAGAAGTTCGGCCGGCCCCTCCATATCATCCTCATCGGCAGCAAGCGCATCCGAAAGTTCGGCAAGGTGGACGACCTGCTGCCCTTCATCTTCGACAGCCTGAAAGCTTAACGGAAACGCCCTCCCGGTCATTCGGGAGGGCGTTTTGTTCAGAAACTGAACTTGTAGCCTATACAGACATTCCCCAGGAAGCCCTGGGAGTAGGTGAGGGAGTGAAGGTTGGTCCCTTCCTTGTTAACGTCCAATTCCTTGTCGTAAAAGTAGTCGGCCAGGATGGAGAAGTCCAGGGAATGGTGCTTGGACAGTTCCCATTCCACGCCCAGGCAGCCGCGGAGGCGGTTGAAGTAGGCGTCGCCGTAGCCCAGGAAGGCATAGTTGGAGTAGGCCTGGTTGGCTTCGCTCCAGGTGGCTGAGCAGGAAGGGTCGTTGAAGACGTTCCGCAGTTCCACATACGCATAGGGCGTCACAAAAGCGGAAAAACCTTTGTACGAAGCCTTGAGGCGGCTCTTCAGGGCCAGGGAGTTGGGATTGTGCTGGTAGAGGTTGTTCACGCTCCGGTGGGTGAGCTGGAGCCGCTCCTTGAGCGAGAAACGCCAGTGGCCGGCCCGGAGCGAGGCCGTACCGTCCACATAGAAACGGTGGCGGGTTTTCCAGACGCTTTCGCTGTTCTTCCGCTGAATGAGGATGTATCCGGCGCCCATCTTGAAGTAGTCGTTGAACTTATAGGTGAGCCCCAGTTCCCCCTGGTAACGCTTGAAGTTGGAGAAATTGTCCTGGAGGCGCGCTTCTCCGCCCAGGGTAACGTGGAAGCCCTTGAAAAGCTTTTTGTTGAGTTCCACGCTCACGCGGCCGCCAAACTCCGGTTCTTCCGTAATGACGCTTCCCTGCGCCGCTGCCATAAGGGGAAGAGCAGCCATGAGGGCACTCAGTATGAGATGTTTACATTGCATGGCAAAAACGCATTATTCTGTGTAATCCTTGGCCCGGGTAAGCTGGTCCACCGCCCCCGTATGGCCCTTTTCCGGCGTAAAAGTAACTTTGATGAAGGCGCTGTCCTTGAGGAAATCCACGTGCCCGATCTCCACGCCCGTCACCGGAACGCCCAGTCGCTTCTGAAGGTCTTCCACGAGTTCGGCCCGCTTTTCCGGGACAATAAGGTCGATGCGGTCGTACAACACCAGCTTGGTGGCGCTGCGGCGGCTGAAGGCGTCGCTTTCCAGCACCCCGAGGAGCACCACCACCAGCGCATTGGCCAGCAGGAGGATCCCCACCGACCCCCAGGCCAGTTCATAGTGCGGATGCAGGGAGGTGGCCCCCACCAGCCGGTACACCGGCGCCAGGCCGTTCACGGCGGCCAGGGCGATGATGACGAACAGGTAGGTCATCTCCCGGATGGGCACGGTCTCCGTGCGGTAGCGGATGACCCCGAAGATGGCGAAAAGGCCCAGCGTGAGCCCTACGCCCACCTCCACGCTGCCCATGATGTAAAGCAGCATGAGCATGGCCGAAGAGAAGACCATGAAAGTGAAGTAGTAGTCTCTCCGCCGGCTCTTTCGGTAGTAGAAGCAATGGACTAAAATCCAGCAAACCAACAGGTTGACGCCAAAGCGGATGGCCAGTTCCGTGAGCGACTGGCCCGTTGTCATCACAGCTTCGGCAATGGCCTGGACCCCGTCCAGGATGTTTTCATCGGCCAGGGTATAATCCCCGAAATCTTGTATCATAGGATGGAAATCTTTTTGTCTATGGTCTTTTCAATGGCACGGACCTTCATCTTGAAGCGGTTGCTTTTCACGGACGGGTCCGTCAGGGTTTCGGCAATGCAGTACTTGCTGATGCGGACGGGCTTCACGCGGCGTTCCAGGAGGATGCGCTTCATCCGGCTGGCGGCATGGCCGTCCTGCTTGAGCTCGATGACGACGGCGTCCAGGAGCGAGGCGCGCCGGCCCGTACGGAAATTCTCGAACTCCAGCTGCGTGTCTATGGTAAGGCGCTCGGTGCGCTCCGGATTCACCAGCGTGATGCGGCGGAAGGCGGTGGAAACGGCGGGCGAGAGCTCCCCGGCCTTGAAGGCGGAATGCTTTTCCAGGTAGGCGGCGGCCGCCGGGTCGGCGGAGAAGCCCTTCATTTCCGTGAGGGGAATGCCGGTGCGCTTCTTCTTGGTGCGTCCGTGGTTGTTCTTCCGCTTGATTTCCAGGTAGGCGTCGCCCGAGTTCACATACACCCGGGTGCGCACCTTCTGGCGCACCAGCCGGGCATTGTGATGGTCCAGGAACATCCTGAGCCCCTCCGTGTCGAAATAAATGGAATAATAGGGGCTGATCTTGCATCCCCCGGCCTCCAGCACCCGGTAGCCCGCCGCCTCGGCATCGGCAAGGATCTGCACCAGCGTCGCTTCGTCGGTGAGGTACTTGGAGTCGATGCGGTTCAGCAGCTTCACCCCGTCCATCTCCTCCAGCGTGATGGGGGCGATGGGGGCGACGCGCCGCTCCACGGCGGTATGGGCGTCGGCATTATTCATCGGCGGAGATGTATTCGTACAGCTTGGTGGAGGTGAGCCTTCCCTTGGGGTCGTAGGTGTACTGCAGGTGCTTTTTCCCGAAGGCGTTGTATTCAAAGGTCTTGTAGTTCACCAGGCGGTTCCAGGCGTCGTACACCAGTTCCTTGGACATGCGGCCGTTTTCTCCCCATTCGTAGCGCTTGCGCCATTTCTGGTGGCCGTCGGTGTCGTACTCAATCTCCTCTATCTTTTTCCCGTCGGACGAATAGGTGGTAAGATGGTCCAGCATCTTGGAAGTCCCCTTGGCGTTGGTGTTCCATTCCTTTACCACCAGGTTCTTCTTGTTGAGGGTGGCCTGCTGCGTCTCCTGCCCCCACGCAAGGAGGGGGAGGAAAACGAGCGCCCAGGCGATGAACAGTTTTCTCATATCGTCTTGTTGTTGAATTACTTACCAGGGTCTTCCACCGCCGCCGGGGCCGCCTCCGTGACCGCCGCCGGGGCCGCCGCCGCCCGAATAGGTGCCAAGCGACACCTCGCTGCCGCCGGACAGGCCGTCCAGCGCCCAGAGGGCGTTGCAGAAGAGCTCGCTGCCCACATTCACACTCGTGAAGCCCTTGCTCAGCGAAGGGGCGGAAACCGCCACGGAAGAGACGCCGGAAGGGGCCTTGAACGCGGCGATGAATGCGTCTTCGCCGTACAGGGCGTTCCAGCCGCCGGCGGTGCAGCTCATGCTGTAGACGCTCTGGGAGGCGGAATAGCCGTTCTCCAGGCCGCCGTAGGCCACCACGGTGGCGCCTTCGTTGATATAGAGCTTGTATCCTTCTTCCGTATTGGCGTCGAAGGCTACTTCGGGACTTCCCTTGGTGGTGACGGCCAGCACATAGCCGCCGGAGAGCTTGAGGTCGTGGTTGGCGTCGATGGCGTCGTTCCCCGAAGAGAAGGCGTAGACATACCCGCCGGTGATGTTCAGCTCCGCCTGGCAGTTGATGGCGTCGTCGCTGGAGGAGTTGGCGTAGACTTCGCCGCCGGAGATGGTGAGGTTCCCCTTGCACTCGATGGCTTCCGCCCGGGAGCAGGTCACCTCCACGTAGCCGCCGCTGATGTTCAGGTTGCCGGCGTAGCCCGTGACGCGGTTGCCGGACTTGGTGGACCAGCCAATCTTGATGCCTTTGGCCGATTCGTCATTGGTCTCGCCGCCGGTGGTCCTGATGACAAGGGTGCCGCCGCTGATGAAGCTGTTGGCCACCGCATGGGTTTTGCTGTCGTAGTCGTAGCTGCCTGCGTGGACGCCTTTTCCGCCGCCGGCGGAATTGGAGATGGTCACATAGCCGCCCGTCATGGCAAAGTAGTTGTCCGCCTTGATGCCGGCCGAGCCCTTGTACTCCTTGTCTTCGTCGTCATAGGCCACCTGGCCGGATACGTCGATGGTATGCGTCCCGTCTTCAATGAGGACATAGTTTTCCGAAGAGATGCCCTTTTTCTTGGCGGCGGCGGAACGGATGGTCACCTCACCGCCGGAGAGCCGCACATAGTCTTTCCCCCGGATGCCGTGGCCGGCCGATTCGCCCGTAGAGATATGGATTTCAGGACCTTCCATTACCCTCACATAGTCGTCGGAGGCAATGGCGGACTTCTCCTGGGCGTTCAGCGCCTTCACGGTGAGGCTGCCGCTGCCGCTGAAAACCAGCTGCCCTTCGGAGAAGAAGACGGCTTTCAGGTCTTCGTCGCCGGTGGCGGCAAAGGAAGCGGAAGCGCTGTCGGAAAGGCTGTTTTCGCCCTCCAGGACAACGTAGGTACGTTTCCCGCTCTGGTTGTCGATGGCGGCCCCGGCGGGATTGCAGAGCGAAAGGCCGCTGAGCTGGAGGGCCTGCTTCTTTTCGCTGTAGAGTTTGAAGGAACCGTCTGAGGCAGAGCCGCTCAGCTTGTACAGCACGGGCTCGGAGCCTTTGTAGGTGATGGTGACGTGGTTTCCGTTTTGGGAAAGCGCAAAGTCCGCGGCCGCAGCCTCATGGCCGCTGACGGTGGCGCCGGAGGAGCCGAAGGCCACGGAAACCTGGAGGGTAAAGTCGGCACTGCTGAAAGTGTCGTCTGAAACTTCTTCCACCGTGGGATTCTCCCCGGAGGAGGCGGAAGGACTGCCCTGATAAGAGTCGTCGGAGGAAATTTCATCCTTGACGCAACCACTGGCGGCAACTGCCACGGCAAGGGGCAACAGGAGGGTTGTTAAGCGATGCATGATAAAAAGAGTTTAGGTAAAAATACACGTTGCAGGGCCATACGCATATTTCGTGCCGTTTCGTTTGCCGGAGTCAAATATTATTTTCCACCGCCTCTTCTTCCTTTCTGAGCGGGTCGAAGAAAAGGGGCAGGACGTCGTAGAAAATGCTGTAGGAGCAAAGATACAGGGCCACCAGCCCCAGCGCGGCCCACCAGGGGAGAGTAAGGCCGAAGACAAGGGCCCACACCAGGAGCATGAGCGGGGTAAGCGCCAGTTTCATGAGGAAGCGGACGGAGTTGGCGAAGGCCTTGTCCTTGATTTTCCGGATGATGAGTTCCGCCGCCAGCCACTGGGGAAGGCTCAGGAGGGCGGCCGCCGGGAAAAGCGGCAGCAGCAGCCAGCGCCTCCAGGGCGACGGCCGCCGGGGCGGCTGCGGGTTCACCAGCACCTGCATGCGGGCCTGGAGCTCTTCCCGGATGGCCTGGAAGCGTTCCGGCTCCGGGCTTTCCGCATGGCTTTCCAGGAAGGCGTTCACGTCGATGGGCTGGCCGAAAGCCAGTTCGCAGGAACTCCGGAAGCGGAAGAAATGCCCGTAATTGATGCCCACGGGGACCAGGTAGGTCTTGCGGCTGGCGGCGCTGGCAAACGCCAGGCGGGCGAAGCCTTTCCGGATGGGCTGCAGTTCCCGCCCGGGATGGTGCGTCCCTTCCGGGAAAAGGCAGAAGGGCACCCCGTGCGCCAGGGCATCGTCAATCTCCTCGAAGGTGCGGTAGTTGTCGGTGACGTTGTGCAGGCCGTCGCGGGCCCGCGTCATGGGCAGGATCTTGAGGAAGCGCAGGGCGCGGTTGGCGGCGGGCTTTCGGAAAATATCGGCCCGGGCGCCGAAGACGGTGGGGCCTTTCCGGGTACGGAGGAGCACCATGGCGTCCATGAGCGTGTTGGTGTGGTTGGGGGTGAGGATGACGGCTCCGTCCTCAGGGATGGAGCCGGTTACCTGCATGCGCGTATAACTGAAGCGGGTGCAGGCGTCGGTATAGTGCCGGAGGACGGCATACAGCCGGTCGGGGGCCCAGACTTCAGGCATCGCGCTTGGTACGGTTGAAGATGGTGGCTACGGTGAGGCCGGAGATGATGTGCCAGATGCCCCACCAGGCCGTGATGACCAGCATGCCGCCGTGGGGCGGGAAGCCGGCGAAAAGGCTGGTTCCCAGCATGAGCGCGAGGCCCAGGCCGCTGTTCTGGATGCCCGTCTCGATGGTGAGCGTCCGGCGGTCCCGGAAGGGAACCTTGCCCACGGTGCCCACGGTGAAACCGATGGTGAGCGCCAGCAGGTTATGCACCAGCACCACCAGGAAGATATACTTGACACTCAGGAGGAACGCGTCTATGTTGCTGCTGAACGACAGGATTACCATGGCGACGAAAATGATGATGGAGAGCCACTGGAGGGGCTTTTTGAGCGCCTGGGCCACCTTGGGCAGGTACTGGCTGGTGAGGATGCCCAGCACCAGCGGAATGCCCAGGAGGATGAAGATGGTCTTGAACACGTCCCAGAGCGGAATCACCAGGGTGGGGATGTCTGCGGCGACGGCGGCGCTGTGCAGGTACAGCGAGCCCCAGCACCAGAAATTGAAGGGGGTCATGAGCACCGCCAGGGCCGTGGAAATGGCCGTGAGGCTCACGGAAAGCTCAATGTTGGCCTTGGCCAGGGACGACATGAAATTGGAGATGTTGCCGCCCGGGCAGGCCGCCACGAGAATCATGCCGAGCCCCATCATCGGGGAAATCCATCCGGTAAGGAGGATGGCCAGCAGGCAGGTGAACGCCGGGAGCAGCACCAGCTGGCAGAGCATGCCCAGCAGGACCGACTTGGGTTTCTTGAACACTTCCACGAAGATGCGGGGCTTGATACCCAGGGCCACGCCGTACATGACGAAGGCGAGGATGATGTTGATGGTATTCATGCCGCCGGCGTTCAGGCTTACCTGAATGCTGTCGATGGTGTTGATAACTTCTTGTGTCATATAGTGTTATTAATTTTTAATCGGTAATGACAAGACCGTCGTGCGCGGGCTGGACGTCTGAACGGATGCCCATGGCGGCGCAGCGCTCCCGGAGCTCCCGGCAGAAGGCCTCATGGACGGGGAAGGCATGGCTCAGGTGGGTGAGCCAGGTGTGGCGGGCGCCGATGCGGCCGGCCAGCTCCAGGGCCTCTTCCAGCGAGAAATGCGAATGGTGAGGATGGTAGCCCACCGTGTTGAGCGTGAGGTGTTCCAGGCCTTCCAGTTTGGGCAGTTCGCTGTCCGGAAGCCGGCTCATGTCGGTGATATAGGCTATGCGCCCGAAGCGGAAGCCCAGGACGGGCATCTGGTCATGGAAGCCCCGGATGGGCACCACGTTCGGCCGTTCATGCACGGCCTCCATGACCATCTGGTCCGAAGGCCGGAGGCTGCCGTCCGGCTGCCGGTAAAAATAGCCCACGTCGTGCACCCACTCCAGCGTACCGGTGTTTTCCAGCGATTCCACGCGGAAGGGCCGCTCGTCAATGAGGTGGACGTGCCACTCCGGGGAACCGGGATACTTGTGCTCCGCAAAGGCGTAGGAGTAGTCGTTCCGGAGGGATTTGAGCACCCGCGGCTCGCAGTAGATTTCCACCGCCTTCTTGTCAATGTAGTTGAAAGAGCGGACGTCGTCCAGCCCTCCGGTGTGGTCTTTGTGGTTATGGGTAAGGAGGATGGCGTCCAGGTGGCGGATATCTGCTTCCAGCATCTGGGAACGGAAATCCGGGCCGGCGTCGATGAGGATGTTCAGCCCCTCGTGGCGGACGAAGGCGGCCGAGCGGAAACGCTTGTCGCGCGGGTCCCGGGACTGGCACACCGCACACTGGCAGGCAATGATGGGCACCCCTTGCGAGGTCCCCGTTCCCAGGAATTGGAGGCTGGTAGACATGCCGATGATACAAATTATAAACCTTCAAAGATAAGCAAAAAAAACGAAAATACCGAATCAGGGCTTCCTGGTGGGATTATTCAAAAATAATCTTTATTTTTGTAGACTGTGAAGAAGGCACTCAAAATAACGGCCTGGGTATTGGCGCTCGTCGTGCTGCTGGTGATGGCGGCGCTGGTAGCCCTGCAGCTCCCTAAGGTGCAGACCGCCCTGGGAAAACGGGTTGTGCGCCTTCTTGAAGAAAAGACAGACGCAGGCATTGACTTCAAGCTGGTGTCGGTGCGGCCCTTCGACGCCCTCCTTCTGGAAGACGTGGTGCTCATAGACAAGCATCCTTATGTGCCGGAAATGGACACCCTCCTCTATGTGAAGTCCCTGTCGGCCAAATTCTCCCTCCGCGGCCTCGTGAGCGGCGGCGGCATCCACGTGAGCCGCGCCAAACTGGAAGGCGGCCGCTACAACCTGGCGCTGGAACCGGATCCGGACCGTCCGGGGCACTCGACCACCAACATCCAGCGGGCGCTCAGGATGGCGCACAGCGAGGAAGAGTCGGGCTTTTCCTGGGGGAATGTCCTCACGGCCCGGGACGTGCAGGTCAAGGATTTTTACTTCTGGATGGAGAATCCGGGCTCGGCCGCCCGCATGGCCGCCCGCGGAGGCGGTTACGGGCCGGGCGTCATTGACTGGAACCACTTCCGGGCCCGCCTAGTGGAAGCCCATGTGAAGGGGCTGGACATATCGGACAGCTATATCCGCCTCACACCGGAGAAGCTGGAAATCCAGGAACTGGACCAGGGATTCCATGTTCGGGCATCGGCCGGCAAGCTCCGGGTGGGGAAGGAGCAGGTGCGAATCGACGACCTCCAGCTCCGGGACGACAGGAATACGAACCTCCTTGCCCGCTACTTTGAGATGAACGGGAGCATCGACCATTACGATCTGTTCGAAGACCGGGTCCAGCTCCGCGCAGAATTCCTGCCGGGCTCCCAGCTTTCCATGCGCACCGTCCGCTTTTTCAGCTCCGACGTGGGCGACATTTCCTTCCGCGGCGCCCTCCAGGGCAAGTTCGAAGGCTATGTGAGCGACTTCCGGCTGGACCACATGATGCTGCGGGACCTGGACAGCGGCTGGCGCCTGGTGGCCTCGGGCGGCATGGTGGGCCTGCCGGATACGCAGCGGAGCCTCCTGGATTTCCAGGTCCACGAGATGGACTTCTCGCTGGAAGACCTGGGCACGTTCGTGGAGTCCTGGGCGCCCGGTACGGGACTGGACCTTTCCGGCGTGGCCCCCGGGCAGCGTTTCCGCTTCGCCGGCCAGGTGAAGGGCCCCATCAACCGCACGCAGGTCAAAGGCGGCATCGGTTCCGGCATCGGCTCGGTGCAGGCGGATGTCACTCTCCGGAATGTGATAGACAACCTCCGACCCATCCTCATCGGCGGGGCCGTGGAGACGCGGGACCTGGACCTGGGCGTCCTCACCGGGGTGGAGGAACTGGGACCGGTCAGCCTGGTCTCAGGCCTGGAGGCGGCCTTCCCGGAAGAAGGCATGGAGGTGCGGCTGGATTCGCTGAATATCAGCCGGCTACGCGCCCTGGACTATGACTATACGGGCATTTCAGCCGCCGGCACCTACCGGGAAGATGCCTTCGACGGCCGCATCATCGCCGCAGACCCGAACCTCAATTTTATCTTCCAGGGCCTGTTCAACCTTTCCAAGAATACGCGCAACGCGGCCTACCGCTTCTACGCTTCGCTGGGCTATGCAGACCTGCATGCCCTCCATATCGACAGCCGGGAACAGTCCAAGGTGAGTTTCCAGGCATCGTCCAATTTCCTCCGCACGGAAAAGCGGGACCTGCTGGGAGAGATCACCCTGTCGGACCTCACGCTGGAAAGCAGTTCCGGGCGGCACGACATAGGGGACCTGACCATCCGGGCGCACGCCAACGACAACCTGCACCGCATCCAGCTGCGCTCCAGTGCGCTGGACGCCACTTTTGTGGGGGACCGTTCGCTGAGCGGCTTCGTGAACGACCTCCAGTACCTGGTGCTGGAGCGGGAGCTGCCGGCCCTGCAGACGGAGAAGCTGACGCCTTGGGACGGGGCCACGTATGACCTTTCCGTAAAGGTGTCCAAGGCGCAGGACCTGCTCAACTTCCTCCTGCCGGGCCTCTATGTGGAGAACAAGACAGAGGCTTCGGTCAAAATTGACGGGGAGGGGATGGTCAAGGCTTCGCTTCGCTCGGGGCGCCTGGCCTATTCCGGGAAGTACGTGAAAGACTTCCGCCTGGATTTCAACAATGCCTCGGGTACGCTGTCGGCGGAAGGGTATGGTTCGGAAATCTCCCTTGCCGGCGTGATGCTCCGGGACAACCATATCTCGCTGTTTGCCGACGACAACCAGTTCGGCGCCGGCTTCACCTTCGACAACGGGGAAGAGGAAAGTACGCGGGCGGAGCTCTATCTTTCCGGCGGCCTTTCGCGTGAAAACGGCAGCCTGGAGGTCTCGGGCGCGGTTTTGCCCTCCAATTTCTATTACGAAGGCAGCGGCTGGGCGCTCTCGTCCGGGAATATCCGCTACCGGGACGGAGACTGGCGGGTGGAACGGATGATAGCCCGCCACGAAGACGAGCAGCTGCTGGTGGACGGCGGCTTCTCCGGAAAGCAGAAGGATACGCTGGCCGTCCGCATGGAGAAATTCGACCTGGCCCTCCTGAACACCCTCACAGGCGGCGTTCCTCCGGTGGAAGGACTGGCTACGGGGCAGGCCCTCATCCTGTCGCCGGCCAAGACCTCGGTGGGGCTCCTGGCCTCCATCGAATGCGACTCCACCCGCGTGGCCGGACGCCGGCTGGGCAAGTTGAACCTCAACAGTTTCTGGGACGAAAACAACAAGCGCTTCGCTTTCCGGGCCGTCAATACCCTGGAGGGCCGGCACAACCTCCTGGTAAACGGCCACATCCTTCCTTCGAGCGGCGCCATCCATGCCCAGGCGAACCTGGACGAGGTGGACATGGGCTATGCGGAGCCGCTGATGGACGGCCTGTTTTCGGCCTTTACCGGCAAACTGTCGGGCCAGCTCCAGGTGGACGGCCCGCTGGACAAACTCCGCTTCATGAGTCCCAAGCTCACCGTCAGGGAGGGGCTCCTGACCCTGGACTTCACCCAGGTGCCTTACCACGTGGAGGGAGACCTGGCGCTGGACGGCCGGGGCCTGCACTTTGTGGACCTGCGGCTGCGGGATGCGGAAACCGGCACGGGCAAGGTGACCGGCAGCGTCCTCTTCCAGAACCTCTCCAGTTTCAACCTGGATACGCATGTGCAGCTTACGGACATGCGGGTGGTGGACCTTCCCAAGGGCGCGAACGACCTTCTCTGGGGCAAGGTCTACGCCACCGGCCGGGCGGACGTGACAGGCCCCCTGAACAAGATCCTGCTGGATATCGATGCGCGCACAACGCGTGCGGGCGAACTGCATATCCCGCTGGATACGGAGAGTTCGGACCGCAACAACCAGCTGCTCACCTTCACCGAGGTGCAGCAGGAGGTGGAGGTGGACCCGTATGAGGTGATGATGGCGTCGAACGCCCGGGAAGAGGCCCGGGGCAGCGACCTCAACGTGAAACTCCGGGTCCGCGCAACGCCGGAAGTGAGGCTCTACATCGACATTGACGATGAGAACTCCCTCAACGCCAGCGGCTCGGGCACGGTAGACCTGGAGAGCCGCCAGGCGCAGGGTTCCTTCACCATGAACGGCAACTACACGCTGCAGGACGGCAGTTTCCATTTCTCTGCCCTCAACCTGGTGAGCCGGGACTTCACCATCCAGGACGGCAGTTCGGTGCGGTTCAACGGCGACGTGTGGGACACGGAACTGGACGTGAACGGGCTCTATGTCACCAAGGCGAGCCTGGCGAACCTCATTGCGGACGAAACGGCCGTGAACCGCCGTACGGTCAACTGCGGCATCAACATCACCGGTCCGCTCCGCAATCCGGAGGTGGACTTCAGCATTGACGTCCCGGACCTGAATCCGGCCGTCCAGGCGCAGGTGGAGGGGGCCCTCAACTCGCAGGACAAGGTGCAGAAACAGTTCATCTACCTGCTGGTGGCGGGCAGTTTCCTGCCGGCGGAAGAATCGGGCATCACCACCAGCGGCTCCGACGTCCTGTTCTCCAACGTCTCCAGTATCATGAGCGGCCAGATCAACAACATCTTCCAGAAACTGGACATCCCGCTGGACCTGGGCCTCAACTACCAGTCCACCCAGACGGGCAACAATATCTTCGACGTGGCCCTGAGTACGCAGCTGTTCAACAACCGGGTGCTGGTGAACGGCACCGTGGGCAACAAGCAGATGTACGGCGGGGCCACCACCAACGAGGTGGCCGGCGACGTGGACATTGAAATCAAACTCAACCGGAGCGGCAGCCTGCGGCTGAACCTGTTCACGCACTCGGCCGACCAGCTCACGTCCTACCTGGACAACAGCCAGCGGCATGGCGGCGGCATCGCCTGGCAGCGGGAATTCAACAGCCTGGGCCAGTTCTTCCGCAGCCTGTTCAGCTCCCGCAAGACGCGGGAAGAGCAGATGCGCAACATGGCGCTGAATCCGCCCAAGGCCGTGGTGCTGCAGATAGACTCCACCGGTAAAGCACATCCTTATGAGCCAGAGTAAGCTATACCTGATTCCAACGCCGCTGGACCCGGAAGGGGCTCCGGAGGCCGTTTTGCCGGCCCCGGTGCTGGCGCTTCTTCCCCGTCTCCGCCGTTTTGTGGTGGAGGAGGTGCGCACGGCGCGGCGCTTCCTTTCCGCCGCCGGCCTCAAGGGGCATATCCAGGAGCTGGAATTCCATACGCTCAACGAGCACAGCACCCCGGCCCAGGTGGAGGCGCTCCTCTCTCTTTTTGCCGATGGTTCCCCTGTGGGACTGCTGTCGGAGGCCGGTCTTCCGGCGGTGGCGGATCCGGGGGCGCGGCTGGTGGCGCTCTGTCACCGGAAGGGAATCGAGGTGGTGCCGCTGGTGGGGCCTTCGTCCCTCATGATGGCGCTCATGGCTTCCGGCCTCAACGGGCAGTCTTTCGCCTTTGCGGGCTATGTGCCGGCCAAGACGGAGGAGCGGCGGGCGGCCCTCCGGCGGCTGGAAAAACAGTCTTCCGCGCTGCGCCAGACCCAGATTCTCATTGAGACGCCTTACCGGAACGACGCCTTGTTTGCCGATCTTCTGCAGTGCCTGAACGGCCGTACGCAGCTTTGCATCGCGGCTTCCATTACTTGTCCGGACCAGTTCATCTGCACCCGCACGGTGGCGGAGTGGAAGTCGGCGCCCGTTACCATCGGCAAACGTCCCTGTGTCTTTCTCTTTCTGTCCCATTGATTGTCATTCTGGAGTTGTTGTCATTCTGAGCGAAGCGAAGAATCTATGCGAATAGCGTTCACCACCCTGGGCTGCAAGCTGAATTATGCGGAAACCTCCACCTACGAACGGGGCTTTGTGGCCGCCGGCTGGGAGGTGGTCCCTTTCACGGCGCCTGCAGACGTATACCTTATCAATACTTGCTCGGTCACCGAGACGGCCGAAAAGAAGTCGCGGAACCTCATCCGCCGGGCGCACAAGCTGTCGCCCGGTGCCCGCATTGTGGTCACGGGCTGCTATGCCGAGCTCCGGAAGGAGCAGCTTCTTGCCCTGGAGGGGGTCTGGCGCGTGTTCGGGGCGGGGGAGAAGACGGCGGTTGTGCCGGAGACGGTGGCATCCTCCGCCATTGGTCAATCGGCACCGGATGTCTTCGGGGCGTACTCCAGCGGGGAACGGACCCGGAGCTTTTTGAAGGTACAGGACGGGTGCGACAATTTCTGTGCGTACTGCACGGTGCCTTATGCCCGGGGACGGAGCCGCAATGTACCTGTCTGTGAGGCGGTTAAGAGCGCCCGGGAGATTGCGGCGCAGGGGGTGAAGGAGATTGTGCTCACGGGGGTGAACACCGGCGATTTCGGCCGCACCACGGGGGAGTCTTTCCTTTCGCTTTTGCAGGCGCTGAACGGGGTGGAGGGGATTGAGCGGTACCGGATTTCTTCCATCGAACCGAATCTCATCACCCCGGAGATCATTGAGTGGATTGCCTCGGGGACCAAGTTCCAGCCGCATTTCCATATTCCGCTGCAGAGCGGGAGCGATACGCTCCTGAGGCGTGTTGGGCGGCGCTACGACACGGCGCTCTTTGCCGGCCGGATCGACGCCATCCGTGCGGCCCTGGAGCGGCCAGGAAAGGCCAAGGTCTTTTTCGGGATCGATGTCATCGTGGGCCTTCCGGGAGAGACGGAAGAACTTTTTGAAGAAACGTATCGTTTTCTGGCCGAACGGGTGCGGCCGGCTTTCCTGCATGTCTTTCCCTATTCCCGGCGGCCCGGAACGCGGGCGGCGGAGTGGAAGGACCAGGTGCAGGACAGCGTCAAAACCGCCCGTGTAGCGCGCCTGGAGGCCCTTTCGGACCAGCTGCATGCGGCCTTCCTCGCCGCCAACCACGGCCTTCCGGAGCGCGTCCTATGGGAATCGTCGGAAAAGGGAGGCCTCATGGGCGGCTATACCGGCAACTACATCCGCCTGGAACGCCCCTTCGACCCCGCACGCGTGAACACCCTGGAGGACGTGGTGCTGTAGGCGCCTTTTGGTGCAGGTCTGCGGCGTTTTTGGCGCCGGTCTGCGGGGTTCCTGGCGCAAGTCTGTCGGAACCGCTCAGGCCAGTGCCATCGTACGCTTTCTGTGGCCGATTTGCGGCGCCGGTTTGCGGCGTTCCTGGCGCAAGTCTGTCGGAACCGCTCAGGCCAGTGCCACTGTACGCTCTCTATGGCTGATTCCTGGCGCGGGTCTGCGGCGTTCCTGGCGCAAGTCTGTCGGGTTCTTGGTGCCGGTCTGCTGAAACCTTGCAGTCCTGCTCCGTCCCAGTGCTTGTATGGCCGATTCCCGGCGCGAGTCTGCGGGATTTCAGCAAGCCTGCGCCGTGGCCTGTGCTGGCGAAGTGCATTTGGGGTTACATGGCCGGCGGCGGGGTGGGGTATCCATTCAGTCAAAGGCGGAAAAGGGGCCTGCCCAGTCGCTTGACGGCTAACGCGTCCCTTTTAGCCCCGCCTTCGGCGTGTCTAACGGTCCTTGAACGGACGCCGTCATGCTGCCTGCGCAGCACCGCTCCTTGCGCCAGGCCCGCGCGCATCCCCTTTTCCGCCAATTCCTTCATGGACACCCCACCCCGCTTCGCGCCGGCCACGTTTCTTGCTAGAACGCACAGGAGGCCGATTTTGCGGAAACGCGGCAGGGGAAATGGGCATTTCGTCCAGAATGCCGGCCACGTTTCGCGGTAGAACGCATAGGAGGCCGATTTCGCGGAAACGCGGCAGGGGAAACGGGCATTTCGTCCAGAATGCCGGCCACGTTTCGCGGTAGAACGCGCAGGTGGCCGATTTTGTGGAAACGCGGCAGGGGAAACGTCCGTCAAACTGTTTACGACATATCCGACATTCTGTCTACCTTTAAAAGCAGATGCCATGACATCGGAGTAAACGGATTATGGATCGACAGGATAGATACGGTCATTCAGGATCTCCTCCCGCGTAAAGCCATGTGACCGTCCTGTCCGTCTTTTGCGGAATAATTGATTGGATTATTGCGAGTTATTGACCCCTTCAGGTGCTTCGGGTGCCGTTAGGGGTACATGGATCGGTGCGTTTCCTGACGAAAGGAAACGCGCAGAAAGGCGGGTCGAAACTGTTCAAAACATTTGTTGATAACTATTCGCTTTTTATTTCTCTATTTCCTATGGAAATACGGAAAAGAATTTTTAACTTTGTGGCTTGGAGCATAAGGTGGAACAATCTTAAATACGATATTAACTATTAACTATTTAATTCATATTTTGTTATGCGAAAACAACTTTACCAACAACCAATCACAGAAACCCTCGTGGTACGATTCGAGGGGGTAATTTGCGGGAGTAATCCAGCGAATACCTATCATCAAGGTGGCGCAGGCTACTACAGCGACTTTGACACTAATGATAATGGTGGTGAAGACTATTAATCGATTGTAGCCATGAAGAATCTCGTAAAATATCTCTTGCCTGCAGCTGTTGCTGCCGTCACATTTGCATCCTGCACGCGGGAACAGAATTACAATGCTGCCCCCGCCGGCGAAATGACCATCCGCGTTCACGCATCTGTGAATGATCTCAAAGCCGGTGACCCGGAAACCAAGACTTACATTGGCAACGATGGAACTCATGCCAACGCCATCCTTTGGGGAACCGATGAGTATATGAAGCTCGCCCTTACCGCAGGTGAGAATACTACATTTGCAAACAGCACTGATGCTTACGCCGATGCTTTCGAAGGCGACGCCGAGGCTATGTTCGAGTTCAGCGTGACTCCTGAAACGGCAAACGAGTATGTGTATCAGGGCCTTTACCCTGCATCCGCAGCTGCAACCAGCAGCAATACCAACGCAGCCAATTACAAAGTTAACCTTCCTGCCATCCAGAATGCAAAGGCCTCTTCATATGATCCTGCCGCATACATTATGGTAGCAAAGCCTGAGACTTTCACCTCCGTGCAGACCGACTGGGTAGCTTCTTTCCGCAGGGGTACCGCTCTGAACAAGATTACCCTTAAGAACTTCGCTTCAAGCGTTGAGATTAATAAGGTCAAGATTACTGCTGAAGGCAAGAAACTCGCCGGCGGCCGTCATTTCAACCTTACTACCGGTGAAAGCCTTGAGGTTTACGGCACCGACGCCACCATCGAGGTTCTGTACGCCACCCCGCTCTCCGGTACCAGCATGGACGTTTGGTTCACTTCCTGGGACACCGAGATTGCAGAGGGAGAAAAGCTCACTATCGTTGCTTACACCACCGACAACAAGAGCTACACCAAGGAAATCACCGTTCCTACTGGCAAGACCATCAAGTTCCAGGAAGGCTATCTGAACACTCTTGGTGCTAAATTTGACGGTATCGATCCGGTAAATGTTTCCTCTCTTGATGGCAACTATGTTATTCTTGCCGAGAATAACGGAACTTATTATGCTTTGAAGGGTGAAGCTTCCGGTGATCGTATCGCTTCTGTCGATTACACCGGTAGCACCTCGAGTTATTCTGGTGACGCTTCTCTGGTTTGGACAATCGCCACAAGTGGCAGTGGTTATACCATCAAGAATGGCAGCAACTTTATTGGTTGGACATCTGGTAACTATGCAGACCTTGTTGCTGAGGCTTCTTACGATGCCACCAAGTGCCTGATGGGTATTGATGACAACGGCAATGGTACATATAAGATTTATGTCGCTGCTGACGCTACCCGCATCCTTGCCAGGAATCAAAGCAATGCTTATTTTGCATTCTATACTGGTTCGGGGTATAAGGATATCATCCTCGTTCCTGCCACAGTTCTGGAGCAGGTCGCTATTCCTACTTTCGATCCTGCTGCAGGCGAAGTTACTTCCGGAACGAATGTCTCCATCTCTTGTGCCACCAGCGGTGCAACTATCCACTACACCGTTGACGGAACAGATCCCACTTCTTCGAGTGCAACTTACAGTTCGCCCATTGAGATTACTGCTACGACTACCATCAAGGCTATCGCAGTGAAGGATGGTATGGCCGATTCCGAAATCGCTACTGCGACTTATTCTGTTGCCAGTGCTGGCAGCGTAACTCTCACTTCAAGCGATATTACGGCTGGCGATAATACAGTTGAGGGTACCAACAACAGTGTCCTCGCTTACAGGCTTGGAACTGGCAGCAACAATGGTTCTCTGACTTTCCCTGCCGGCTACTCTTCCATTACCTTCACCCTTGCCGGTTGGGCAACTGGAACAAGGAGCTTCAGCATCACGAATGGTACTATCAACGGAGACGATTCACTCTCTCCTGCTGCTGGCAGCCCTTCCGGAACCATCAATGCTGGTTTCTCCACGAATTACACTGGAACGGAATATACTATTGTCGTAGATGATCCTACTCAGGAAGTTGTCTTCAGCGGTCGCCGCTGCGTCGTCTGGGGCTTCACTGCAGTCCCCGCTGGTCCCGTTACCCCCAAGGTTGCGACTCCGACAATCAGCATTTCCGGCAGCGATGTGTCCATTGCCTGTGCTACCGATGGCGCGACAATTTGGTACTCCCTTAATGGCGCTAATCTTGAAGAATATAGCGCGCCGATAGACATTTCCGGTTCAAATGAGGTGACGATTGAAGCTTTTGCCCAAAAAACCGGCTATGATGACAGTGAAGTGGCAGGTGAGATATATTATGCTGTTAATGTCTACGCTACTACCAACGGTTCTGTCACTGCTGTACCTTTTGCTGTTCAAGGTGATGAGGTAAGCCTTACTGTTACTCCTGATGCTGGTTACAAGCTTGCTACGCTCAGCGTTCTCGATGAGAATGATGACGCAGTGGCTGTTGCAAACAATAAGTTCACCATGCCGGCAAGTCCCGTGTTCGTGACCGCCACCTTCGCCGCCGGAAATGACGGCTCTCTTGAGCATCCTTATACCGTCGCGGAGGCACTTGCAATTATTAATGGATACTCTGACAAGGAGAAGTCTGATTCAGAAGTATATGTTTCTGGTATTATTGCTAATGTGGGTAACTACAACAGCACGTATCACTCGGTAACTTATGATATTTCCGATGACGGAGCGAATACTAATACTCTGAATATATATAGTGGCCATTTTGTTGCGAATACAAACTTCTCATCTAATGATCAGATTAGTGTAAATGACCAGGTGATTGTATATGGTTATCTGTATCTCTATGGTTCAACCAAGGAAATGTATCAGAATAACTATATCTACTCACTGAATGGCATAACCAAGGCTTTGACTCTTGCTGCTCCGACAGTTACCACCAATGATTCTGCCAAGCAGATTACCGTAGCATGGACGGCTGCAACCGGTACGGAAAGTACTGTCAGCTATGTTATCAACTGTGGTACTCAGTCCTACAATGCAACAGCGGCCGGAAGCCATACCTTCACAATGGCAGATTATGGCACTTACAACGTGTCTGTTGAAGCAACGGCTTCTGATGCGGTTTCTGCAACAGTCAGCACTTCTGCTATTTTGACTGATCCTAGCAGTGCAACTCCGTACTATGTAAAGGTCTCAGACTTGTCGACTTTAAGTGCAAATGACAAAGTTATCATAGTAAATATGAATCATAATGCTCTGCCTGCATTTACAAGTACGAGTACTATCTCAGAATCCAGCATAAGTTCGGCATATGATTCTACTAACGACAGATTCTCTGTAACAAGTGCTGTTGCTAGTTGTGCCATAACTCTTAAGGCTCCGACTACGACTGTCGATGGCAAAACAGTATTCAAACTGTTTATGAGCAATAATAATTATATTACAAAGACCGGCACAAGCGGTACAGGCTTTAACCCTGCCACAACGTCGACTACTGTTGGCGGAGACTGGACTCTGTCAATGGATAGTAATGGTCGTGTGAATGTAAAGAATAACTACTCTGGCTCAACTCGTTGCTTGATTTGGCGCTCTGGTAGCACTAATAAGTTTGGTGCATATGCGTCTTCCAATGTCAATGATACAGAGTACTACAACGTTTATCTGTATAAGCTGACCAATTGAAGTGGCAACACTCCGCAGGCGACCGCAGGGGTCGTTACCGGAGGGACTGAAAATCTGAGTTCTGGAGGGGCAACCCTCCAGGGCTCTTTTTCAGGAGAAACAGGAACAATAACCGAAGTAGGCTTCTACTACGGCACTACAAACAATCCTTCCACAAAGGTAACTGCTTCCGGCACAAGCTCGCCTTTCAGCTCTTCCCTCACGGGACTGAGCGCGAACACGACCTATTATTATAAGGCGTACGTGATCGAGGGAGGGGAGGAGCGCACGGGCAGCGTGCAGTCCTTCAAGACCAAGGCGGTAGCCACGGCCACGGTGACCACCAAGGCGGCGACCGGCATAACGTCCAGTTCGGCCCAGCTGAACGGTAGTTTCAGTGGCGCCACGGGAACAATCTACGAGACCGGTTTCTACTGGGGCACCTCGTCCGGCAACCTGAGCAACAAAGTCACTACCGACGGAACCAACGCCACATCGGGCAACTTCAATTGCACGATTGGCGGACAGAATCCCCTCTCGGCGAACACCACCTACTACTTCAAGGCCTACGTCTTGGAGTATGATGAGAGCACCGGGAATTATGTAGAGCGCGTCAGCACCACGGTGTTGTCGTTCACTACGACGTCCACCCAACCTGCCGGGTATGAGTACCTTACCGATTACGGCATGCCCGAAGTGTCGGGTATAGTGACCGGACTGCGCCAGAGCGGCACCTATTCCGACCGCGACGACAATTGGTACAGTTTCAACACCAGCAACAACAAGCGCCAGATAGCGGTTCACACCTATTCGAGCGGTGCTCCCGGCAATGCCGAGACCATGAACTACGTTGTCCTGTATGATGGCAGCAATTATGCTCCGCTCTGGACGGCGCATACCATGAACACCACCAATTGGCAGGACAAAAGTGTAGGACGCAATGAGTCCTGGACCAATGATCCGGCCATCAACCTTACCCAGCAGCCTGGTCTGGACAATGCCAATTCAGTGGGATATAGTAAAGGCCATCTGGTCGCCTCGGAATACCGCCAGACAACGGTTAAACAGAACAAACAGACCTTCTATTACTCCAATCAGGCCCCTCAGTGGCAGGATGGTTTCAATGGCGGGATCTGGAATACGCTGGAAAATCGTGTAAAGGCTGTAGCTCCTGGTGGCACCACTATGCTTTATGTGGTAACGGGTGTACTTTATGAAGGTACCGTGCAGAACGGTGTCGTCACGAGCAGCGTCATTCCCACCAAGAAGAGCGGAAGTTTGAATGTCCCCATTCCCAGTCACTTCTACAAGTGCCTGATGCGTGTCATGTTTAATTCTTCCGGTCAGGTAACTGACACTAAGGGTATCGCTTTCGTGTACACAAATGAATCGCACACCGGCGCAAGCTATTACGATAGTGCTTTTGTGACTTCTATCCGTGCTGTCGAACAGCGGGCTGGATTTAACTTCTTTGCCAATGTTCCCAGCGGATACCAGGAATCGGCGGAAACCAATACCAGCCATACTTGGTTCACGGGAGCGTCTTCGAACAATGTCTCGGGCGTAACCGACAACAACTGGGGTTCGTTCTAAAAGGAGAGGATAGCTAAAGACTTTCTGATGTTTATGCGAAAGGCGGCACTCGCGGGAGCGGCCGCCTTCGCTGTTTTTTCCTGCCAGAACGTCAAGGAGGAAGAACCCGAGCTGGCGGGTAAGCATCCGATAAAGTACAGTAACGGCTACTATCCCGAAGTGATGGGTTAGTAGCCGTTACTTATTGTTAGTGATGCGTTACTAACGGTTAGTAACCGTCCAGTGACCCGATTTTGGGCCAGGTCCTCTGGAAGGTGGGGGGACCTGGCCCGTGAGAAATGGCTTCCAGGGCCTGTATGGCAGAAAGGACGGGCGAGGTCCCAGGGCTGAAAAGAGACCTTGCCCAAAGAGGAGGGGACCCGCTTATTTCATCCAGCGGTCCAGCCAGTCGAAGTAGCTGCGGTGCCAGTAGAGGGCGTTCTGCGGCTGCAGGATCCAGTGGTTCTCCTCCGGGAAGACAATGAGTTTAGAGGGGACACCCATGAGCTGGGCGGCGTTGAAGGCGGCCATGCCTTCGTCGTACGGCACACGGAAATCCGTGCCGCCGTGGATGCAGAGGATGGGCGTATGCCAGTTCTGAACCAGCTTGTGGGGCGAGTTGTCGTAGTGGCGGCGGGCCTTGGGCAGGTCGCTCCAGGGGGAGCCTCCCTGGCGAAGGCCGCCGAAGGTCTGTCCGTCGCCCGCGGGGCCCATGGCTCCCGCCTGATAGGCATATTCATGCAGGCCGCCGTTGTCCCAGTTGGGGAACCACATCTCTTCGGTGGTCATGTACATGTGCTCTTCGTTGAAGATGCCCGCATGGGCCACGAAACAGTCGTACATGTCTCCGTGGATACCGGCCAGGTAGTACACGCTGTATCCGCCGTACGAGGCGCCGCAGGCCGCCACGCCGCTCACATACGGCTCGTCCTTGATATTCCGGGCGGCCGTCAGGTAGTCGTCCATGTTCAGGCCCACGTAATCACCCGAGATTTCCTCGCACCAGGGCTGGCCGAAGGCGGTGGTTCCGCGCCGGTTGGGGAGTACCACCACATAGCCCTGATGGGCCATGAGGAGATAGTTCCAGCGGTAGCTACACCCCTGGGAAAGCGTGCCCTGAGGACCTCCCAGGCAGATTTCAATGGCCGGATAGCTCTTGGCAGGGTCGAAGTGCGGAGGGAACAGCACCCAGGTGAGCATCTTCTCCCCGTCCACCGTGTCCAGCCAGCGGGCTTCCGTCTCGTGCTTGTCCAGCTGCGAGAGCAGATGCTCGTTTTCGAAGGTAATCTGCCGGATGGCATTGCCCGTCACCGCCACCAGTTCCGTGGGGAAATCCATGGACATGTAGGTGGTAAGGAGCGTTCCGTCCTGCAGGATGCCGAACGGAGAACCGAAGTCGAACCAGAGGGTGTCGGAAGTGAGGCGGAATAGGGCCGGATCTTCTTCCGGGACAATATTGTAGATGGCCTCTACGCCTTCCACGAGCGCGGCGAAGTAGAGCGACTTGCCGTCCGCCGCCCAGACGGGCGCATCGGCATTATAGGCAAAGCCGGCCGTAATGTCCCGGATGTTCTCCACTGCGGGATTGGCGCTCTGGCCTTCCGCTTCCGGTTCGTACACCAGGTCCGCCAGCATAAGGCGCACCTTGTCGGCCTCATAGCCGTCCCGCTCCATGGAGAGCCAGGCCAGGCGGCTGCCGTCCGGACTCCAGACCGGATGGGTGTCGTAGCCGCCCTCGAAGGTCACCTGCGAAGTCTCTCCCGTGAGGGGGCAATAGATAAAGATGCAGGTATTGGTGGAGAAGGCGTACTCCTTGCCTGTCAGCTTCTTGCAGGCGTAGGCAATGTAGCGGCCGTCCGGGCTCCAGCAGAGGTCTGCGATGTCTCCGAAGGGACCGTTCGGGAGTTCAAAGCGCTCTTCTCCCAGGATGTCCATCCCTTCCTTCACCACCCCGTTCCCGAGCGCTGCCACAAAGCTGTGGTTGATGTCCGTCACCCAGTGGTCCCAGTGACGGTACATGAGGTCTTCCGTGGCATAGGCCTGGGCCTTGTCCAGCAGCGGATCCGTGTCCGAGGGCACCTCCACGTCGCTGTGGACCCCGCTCACATAGATAATCTGGCTGGCATCCGGCGAGAGAAGATAGTCGTCAATGCCCTTGGGAACGTCCGTGAGCTGCTCCCGGCGGCCCAGCCGGCCGTTCTTGTACGGGGCCTTCCAGAGCTGGCCGCCCTGGAGGAAGAAGATGGCGTTCCCGTCCGGGCTCCAGCGGGCCGATGCAAGGCTTTTTCCGTCCATGGTGAGCTGGGTGGGTTCTCCTCCGTCCACCGGAATGGTGAAGAGGTTCCGGACGCTGCGGTTTTCTTCAAGGGAAGTATAGGAGACTCCATAGAGGATGGTCTTTCCGTCCGGAGAGAGCTGAGGGTCGCTCAGGCGTCCCAGCGACAGGAGCACTTCCGGAGTCATGCGGCCGTCCGGAATCTCCATCCGGGAGGGGCCGATGTAGCCTTTCTGCGGTTTCATCTGGGAAGGGTTGCAGGCGGCGAAGGCAAGAAGCAGGGCGGCCCCCGCGGCCATCGATAAGGTTAAAGATTTAATTCTCATATATTTGTATAGCTGTTTCCAAGGCTTTTTTCACTTCTTTCCGAAGACTCTCCGGTTCCAGCACCTCCAGTGCGCCGGCCCGCCGGACCAGGTCCATCACCAGGTTGGGGTTGGGGATGACGCGGAGGGCGAAAAGGCTGTAGGAAGGATGCTCCTCCACGAGCAGCTGGGAAGGATGGAGCGGAAGGTCCCTGAGGTAGGCGGCTTCGCGGGGCGTGGCGCGCAGTTTCACTAGTACGGGCGTCTGCCCCGCTTCCGGAAGGTAGATGCCGTAACTGGATTCGAAGGTTTTGTCGATGTCGAACCCGGCGGGCATGCGGAAAGTCTCCCCCGTCCGCTCCAAAGCCACCACGCGGTCCAGCGCATAGCTCCGGAGCGCCCCTTGTTCCTCACTGTAAGCCACTACGTACCAGCGCTTTTCGAACTCCTTCACGGCATACGGCCGGATGGTCCGGACATCCGCCTCCGCCCGCAGGTATTTCTTATAGGTGAGCCGGAGGACGGCATTGTCCAGCATGGCCTGCATGAGGGTGGTGAGGAAACGCTGGCCGGAAGGGACCTCCTCCACCGCCACGCGCCCGCTCAGGCGCTCTTTCCCCAGGGTAAGGAGGCTGTTCACGGTGAACGTGTCTATCAGGTAATCCACCGCCGCCCGGCGGTCCACGGCGCTTTCGCTCCGGTCTATCCGGTAGCGGTTGGTGCTCCTGTCGCAGCCGATGACAATGCCGAACACCTCTTCCACGGCGGCCCGGTGGTTGAGGAAACTGCGGCGGGCATAGGACGTTCCGTAGCGGTCTTCCCACTTTCGCTGCACCTCCTGCAGCGACAATCCCCGGTCTCCGGCCTCCACGAAGGTCTGCACCAGAAACACATATTTCTCTACCAGTTCGGGCACCATAGTTCACAAAATTACGAAAAAAACAATACATTTGCACCTGCAAAAGCGCAAACTGCCATGAAAGAGTTTGAAATAGCCAAAAAGATAGGAAAGGAACTGACGGAGAGTGAACTCCGGGAAGCCGCCGCCAAGGCGCTGGGCGTGAAGCCGGAGCGGGTGGGCCGCGTGGAAGTGGTCCGCCGGAGCGTGGATGCCCGCCAGGACGTGCTGTACCGCTACCGGGTGCAGGCCTGCCGGGAAGGGGAGGAGCTGGACGAGTACCGGCCCGAACCCTACCGGGACGTCCACGGGGCACAGCCCGTGGTGGTGGTGGGCGCGGGCCCCGCCGGCCTTTTCGCCGCCCTCAAACTGCTCCAGAAGGGCCTGAAGCCCATCGTCCTGGAGCGGGGAAAGGACGTGGAGCGCCGGAAGGTGGACATGGCCACGCTTTCCACCAAAGGGGTCATCGACCCGGATTCCAATTACTGCTTCGGGGAAGGGGGCGCCGGGGCGTTCAGCGACGGCAAACTCTTTACGCGTTCCTCCAAGCGGGGCGACATCCGCGAGGTGCTCTACCAGCTGGTGGCCTTCGGGGCCTCGCCGGACATCCTCATTGACGCGCACCCACACATTGGCACGGACCGCCTGCCGGAAATTGTGAAAAACATCCGCCGCTGCGTGGAGGAGCATGGCGGGGAATACCATTTCGACAGCCGGGTCACGGACATCCGGCGGCAGGAGAACGGCTTCACTGTTACCTGTCATTCAGGCGTTTATGAGGCCCGGACGGTCATTCTGGCCACCGGCCATTCGGCCCGCGACATCTATGAGCTGTTCCGGCGGAACGGCTGGGCGCTGGAGGCCAAGGGATTTGCCCTGGGCGTCCGCGTGGAGCATCCGCAGTGGCTCATCAACCAAATCCGCTACCACGGGAAATACCAGCCTTTCATGCCCACTGCCGAATATTCCTTCGTGCAGCAGGTGGAGGGGCGCGGCGTCTTCTCCTTCTGCATGTGCCCCGGCGGCATCCTGGTCCCTTCCTCCACGGAAGACGGCACGGTGGTGCTGAACGGCATGTCCAACGCCGCCCGCAATTCCAAATGGGCCAACGCCGGCGTGGTGGTGCAGATAGAGCCCGGAGACCAGCCGGAAACCTACACCGGACCCTTCGCCCTGGCCGATTTCCAGCGGGACGTGGAACGGGCCATGTACCGCTGGTCCTCCTCCAACGGCGCCTCCCATCCGCTCGCGGCCCCGGCCCAGCGGATGAAGGATTTCTGCCGCGGGATTCTCTCAAAGGACCTCCCCAGGACTTCGTACCACCCGGGCGCCCTTTCCGCTCCGCTGCACGAACTGCTGCCGGAGCATGTGGCGCTGCGCCTCCGCCGGGCTTTCCCGCAGGTGGACCGCCAGATGCACGGGTACTACACCAACGACGCGCTCCTTCTTGGGGTGGAATCCCGCACCTCTTCCCCCATCCGCCTGCCAAGGGATCCGGAAACGCTTGAGCATGTGGACCTTCCGGGCCTATACCCCTGTGGGGAAGGAGCCGGATTTGCCGGCGGCATCGTCTCGTCGGCCATCGACGGCATCCGCTGCGCGGAAAAATCGGCGGAAAAGTTGTAACTTTGTAGGCGCTATGGCAGACCTTATCCTCGGAATCGAATCGTCCTGTGACGATACTTCAGCGGCCGTCCTCCGGGACGGGGTGCTCCTGTCCAACGTAATCGCCTCGCAGCAGGTGCACGAGGCTTTCGGCGGCGTGGTGCCGGAACTGGCGTCAAGGGCGCATGAACAGAATATCGTCCCGGTGGTCTCGGAGGCGCTGCGCCGGGCCGGCGTAGAGGCCAAAGACCTCACGGCCATTGCCTTCACCCGCGGGCCGGGCCTCCTGGGGTCGCTCCTCGTGGGCACCTCTTTCGCCAAGGCGCTTTCCCTGTCGCTGGACATCCCCATGGTCATGGTGAACCACCTGCAGGGGCATATCCTCGCCAATTTCATCCGGGAGCCGGAAGTCCCCGTCCGGGAGCCTTCCTTCCCGTACCTGTGCCTCCTGGTCTCCGGCGGCAATTCCCAGATCGTGCGGGTGAACAGCCCCCTGGAATATGAAATCCTGGGGCAGACCATCGACGATGCCGTGGGCGAAGCCTTCGACAAATGCGCCAAGCTCCTGGGGCTCGGCTATCCCGGCGGCCCGGTCATCGACCGGCTGGCCAAACTGGGCAATCCGGAGCGCTTCTCCTTTGCCAAACCCAACGTCCCGGGGCTGGACTACAGTTTCAGCGGTGTCAAGACCTCGCTGCTGTATTTCGTCCGGGACCAGCTGGCCCTGGACCCGGATTTCCTGGAGAAGAACAAGGAAGACCTGGCGGCCAGCTTCCAGAAAACGCTCATCGACGTGCTCATGGGAAAACTCATCCGCGCCGCCAGGCAGACCCGCATCCGGGAAATCACCATCGGCGGCGGCGTGAGCGCCAACAGCGGTCTTAGGAACCGCATCCTCCAGGAGGGCGAAAAACGCCACTGGAACACCTACCTGCCCGCTTTCAAGTTCACTACGGACAACGCCGCCATGATTGCCGTGGCCGGCTGGTTCCAGTACAAGGCCGGCGTCCGCACCCCGCTGGACGTGGCGCCTGTCTCCAGAATGGCGGATTTTTAGGGGGTGTGCTGGCGGGAAAGACTAAGATATCCGGGAATAGTCCTTTGACGAATATTTGTCTTTTTTGAGCTCGGCCGCAAGCGACGCGTTGCCGGGCTTTTCCAGGGTGGGGTCCTGCTCCAGGATGTGCTGGGCGTAGGTGCGGGCGTCCGAGAGGATGAGCCCGTCCTTGGCCAGGGAGGCAATGTTGAGCGAGATGGGAAGGCCGCTCTGCATGGTGCCTTCCAGGTCTCCGGGGCCGCGCATCTTCATGTCTTCCTCGGCCAGTTCGAAGCCGTTTTCCGTCGCGCACAGGAGGTCCAGCCGTTTCTGGCTTTCCCTGGAAACCTTGGTTCCCTTCATGAGGATGCAGTAGCTGCGTTCGGCCCCCCGGCCCACGCGGCCCCGGAGCTGGTGCAACTGGCTGAGCCCGAAGCGTTCGGCACTCTCGATGACCATGACCGAGGCGTTGGGGACGTCCACGCCCACCTCGATGACCGTGGTGGAGACCAGGATGTTGGCGCGGCCGGCCACAAAGGCGTCCATGTTGAAGGCTTTCTCCTGGGCCGTCTGCTGCCCGTGGACGATGGCAACCTTGTAATCCGGCAGCGGGAAAGCCTTGACTATCTCTTCGTACCCGAGCTCCAGGTTCTTGTAGTCCATCTTTTCGCTCTCGAAGATGAGCGGATAGACAATGAAGGCCTGGCGCCCTTTGGCAATCTCGTCCCGGATGAAATTGTGCATGGCGTGGCGCTTTCCTTCCCCGACGCAGAGGGTGGTGACCGGTTTGCGGCCAGGCGGCATTTCGTCAATCACCGAGACGTCCAGGTCTCCGTAAAGGGTCATGGCGAGGGTCCTGGGAATGGGCGTTGCCGTCATGACCAGCACATGCGGCGGGATGCCGCCGGCGCCCTTCCCCCAGAGCCGGGCGCGCTGCTCCACCCCGAAGCGGTGCTGCTCGTCCACGATGGCAAGGCCCAGCGCCTTGAACTGCACCGTGTCTTCAATGAGGGCATGCGTGCCGATGAGGATGCCCACGGAGCCGTCTTCCAGCCCTGCGTGGATGCTCCGGCGGGCGGCGGCGGAAGTGGATCCGGTGAGCAGTTCCACCCTTACGCCTGTGGGCTTCAGGTATTTGGAGACGTTGGCAAAGTGCTGGTGGGCCAGAACTTCCGTGGGGGCCATGAGGCAGGCCTGGTAGCCGTTGCCTATGGCCAGGAGGGCGCTGAGCACCGCCACCATGGTTTTGCCGCTCCCTACGTCGCCCTGCAGGAGGCGGTTCATCTGGTGCCCGCTCCTCAGGTCTTCCCGGATTTCCCGGATGACGCGTTTCTGGGCGCCGGTGAGCTGGTAGGGGAGGGCGTTGTAGCAGGCGTTGAAGGGGACTCCCACCTGCGGCATGGGAAGGCCCACCGCTCCGCGGCTCCGGATGTATTTCTGCTTGAGGAGCGACAGCTGCAGGAGGAAGAGCTCCTCCCATTTGAGCCGGTAGGTGGCCTTGGCCAGGGCATCCTGGTCTACCGGGAAATGGATTTGCCGGAGGGCGAAAGTGAGGGGGACCAGGCCTTTTTCCCGGAGGATATAGTCCGGAAGCGTATCCTGCAGGACCGGCAGCAGGCCTTCCAGCGCCGTTTCCATGAGCCGGAGCATCACTTTCCCGGTGATGCCGGCCGTCTTGAGCCGTTCGGTGGAGGTGTAGACGCCGGTGAGAAGGCCGGTGGTGCCGCTGTCCGGTGCATCCACTTCCGGATGCACCATGTTGAGGTGGTTGTTGAATACGGCCGGTTTGCCGAAGAAGATGAACGTGGCGCCCGGCCGCAGGCGTTCGTGCATCCATTTGACCCCTTTGAAAAAGACGATCTCCATCTCTCCGCTGCCGTCGCTGACAAGGGCCGACAGGCGGCTCACCGCGTTGTACTTGAGTTTTTCCGGCGGCAGCTCCGCTCCGTTCTTGGCCAGGAGGCGGACCTTGACCACCGTTGCCCGCACCTGCACCTGCGCCAGGTCCGGATGGATGTCCCCGATGCGGACGATGCTGCTGCGGTCTATGTAGCGGAAGGGGTAGAAGCGGACCAGGTCACCTACCGTGCGGATTCCGAGCTCCTTTTCCAGGAGTTCGGCCCGCCGGGGTCCTACCCCGGGAAGGTATTGGATGGAGGTGTCCGCTTGCATCATGGGAAATGAAATGCCCGGCCTCACGAGGCGGCCGGGCATGAAAAGCATGAATGGCGTTTACTTTTCCTTGGGAGCCAGGGCCTTCCAGCAGAAAGCGCTGAGGGCGCCGCCCACCAGCGGGGCGCAGATGAACACCCATACACTCTTGAGGGCGTCTCCGCCGGCGAAGAGGGCCGGGCCGATGGAACGGGCCGGGTTCACGGAAGTGCCGGTGAGGTTGATGCACACCAGGTGGATGAGGATGAGGCTGAGGCCGATGGCGAGCCCTGCGAAGTTGCCGGCACCTACCTTGGAATCTGTGGTCCCCAGCACGACGAGGACGAAGAGGAAGGTGGCGATGACTTCCACGAGGAAGGCGCCGCCCACGCCGCCGGCGTTAGCGACTCCGTTGGAACCGAGCGCTCCGGTCAGATCCTGTGCGCTGACCACATTGGCCACCAGCAGGAGGCACGCACCGGCGAGGATACCGCCGATGATCTGGCCGCACCAGTAGCCGCAGGCCTCTTTCCAGCTCATGCGGCCGGAAAGCGCTACGCCGAGGGTGATGGCCGGATTGATGTGGCAGCCGCTGATGCCGCCGATGGTGTAGGCCATGGCGACCACCGCGAGACCGAAGGCGATGGCGGTGCCAACCACGCCTGCCGGTGTGTTGCAACCCAGGAACATGGCTGTTCCGCAGCCCAGGAAAGTGAGGACGAAGGTTCCCACGCATTCAGCAAAATACTTCTTCATATCAATAAGGTTTTGGTTTTTGTTGTTCCAAAAGTAAGTGTTTTTCAGGGAAAAAACAAGAATCGCCCCGGAAACTTAACGGCGGTTTTCCGGCAGGCGGCTTTCCATGAGGGTGTCGTACTGCAGGCGTTTGCGGAATATGTCGATGGCGGTGTAGATGGCCTGCATCATGGAACGCGGGTCCGCCTCGTCCCGGCCGGCCAGCTCATAGGCGGTGCCGTGGTCCGGCGAAGTGCGCACCACCGGAAGGCCGGCGGTGAAATTGACCCCGTCGGAAAAGGCGAGGGCCTTGAAGGGCGCCAGCCCCTGGTCGTGGTACATGGCCAGCGTGGCGTCGAAGCGGCCGTACTGCCCCTGGCCGAAGAACCCGTCGGGGGAATAGGGGCCAAAGGCCTGGATGCCCTCCCGGTTGGCCGCTTCCACGGCGGGAAGGATGATGCTCTGCTCCTCGTCCCCCAGCAGGCCGCCGTCTCCGCAGTGCGGATTGAGGCCGAGGACGGCGATCTTGGGGTCCGGAATGCCGAAATCCCTTTCCAGGGAGGCTTTCATGATGCGGAGTTTGGCAAGGATGCTCTCCTGGGTGATGCTCCCGGGAACGTCCCGGAGCGGGATGTGGCCCGTGACCACGCCAATCTTGATTTGGTCGCTGACCATGAACATGGCCACCTCCTTCACGCCGAATTCCCGCTGGAGATACTCCGTGTGGCCGGTGTTGGAAAAGCCCTCCGCATGCATCGCCCGTTTGTTGATGGGGGCCGTCACGAGGACGTCTATCTGCCCGTCCTTGAGGTCTTTGACCGCGGCCTCCAGGGCCTTGATGGCGCTCTTGGCGGCGTCCGGGGTGGACTGGCCGGGCTCGGCGTAGATGCTGTCCGGGAGGCAGTTCACCAGGTTCACTTTCCGGGGCTTGGCGTCTGCGGCGCTGCCGATCACGTTGATATCCATGGGACCCACGTTGTGGAGGGTCTTGCGGTAGAACCCCATCAGTTTGGACGAGCCGTAGATGACGGGGGTGAAGGAATCCAGGATGCGTTCGTCTGCGAGGGACTTGATGATGACCTCGTATCCGATGCCGTTGCTGTCGCCCTGAGTGATGCCGACGACCAGTTTGGGAAGACTCATAATCTCTTCTTTTTTCGTTAGACGTTAGCCCTCTTCCCCGGTCAGAAGGGAGGGAGGGTCTGCTACATAGCCGGTATCTTCCGGCAGGGGGAAGGCGCTCCGGGCGGCCACGGCCAGCTGGTCGCAGCGCTCGTTTTCCGGATGCCCGGCGTGCCCCTTGATCCAGTGGAAGGCCACGCGGTGGCGGTGATACACCCGGCTGAACCGGAGCCACAGGTCCACGTTCTTCTTGCCCTTGAACCCGGTGCGCGTCCATTTGTCCAGCCAGCCCTCGTTGAGGGCTTTCACCACGTAGGAGGAGTCGCTCACCACATGCACCTCGGCGTTGTCCCAGCGGATCTGTTCCAGGCCCACGATGACGGCCAGGAGCTCCATGCGGTTGTTGGTGGTGCAGGCGTATCCGCCGGAAAGTTCCTTCTCGTAAGAACCGCAGCGGAGGACGACTCCGTAGCCTCCGGGGCCCGGATTTCCGCTGGCTGCGCCGTCGGTATACAGGTAGATGGGCGGTTTCTCGCGTTCCATGGTAGTGCAAAGATAGAAAATTTTTGCATTAGTTGGGGAAAATCCGTACTTTTGCATAATAGTAGAATTATCAGCAACCAAAGCGTAATATGAAAAGCATTCTGAAATCTGTCCTCCTGGCGGCGCTTGTGGCCGCTGCGGCTGCCTGCAGCCCGAACACGTGGCAGAATATCAATTACCTGCAAGACGTTCAGGACAATACCACCATGCCCATGACGGTGAATACGGGTATCATCATCCAGCCCCAGGACCAGCTGTCCATCATCGTCACCAGCCGCAACAACGCCCTCGCGGCCCAGTTCAACAAGTCGGTCTCCACGTTCTATACCGGATCGGAAATGGCGGCCCAGAGCGGCGCCAGCCAGCGCATCACCGGCTATGTGGTGGACAATGACGGAGACATCAACTTCCCGCAGCTGGGCAAGCTCCATGTGGCCGGCCTCAACCGCTGGGAGCTCCAGGACAAGATTACGGCCCGCCTGGTCAACGACGGCCTCCTCACGGACGCCAACGTCACCGTGGAATTCCTGAACTTCAAGATTTCCGTCCTCGGAGAAGTCCCCAGCCCCGGTTCCTATACCGTGACGGGAGACAAGATCACCATCTTCCAGGCCCTTGCCCTGGCCCGGGACCTTTCCATCTACGGCCAGCGCGAGAATGTCATGGTCATCCGGGAGAAGAACGGCCAGCGCCAGATCTACACGCTGGATCTCCGCAGTTCGGAAGTCTTCAATTCGGAGGCCTATTATCTCCAGCAGAACGACGTGGTCTACGTTACGCCCAGCAAGGTGCGCGCCGGCCAGTCCACCATCAACGAGAACTATTTCAAGTCCGGCGGATTCTGGATGTCGCTGGGTTCGCTGGCCATCACGGTCACCAACCTTGTCATCACCCTCGCCCGGACCAAATAATCATTAACGATCAATATTCCGTCCATGTCTGAATATAATCCCAACAACGCCCCGTCCCAGTTCAACGGAAACCAGGAAGAGGAGCAGGCCATCCAGCTGGCAGACCTTTGGAACCTTGTCTGGCTGCACAAGTGGTGGTATGTCTTCTCCGTCATCGTGTGCCTCCTGGCGGCCGCCTTCTATCTGTACAAGACCCCCAAGACGTTCAGCCGCACCCAGAAGGTCATCATCGACGAAGACAGCCAGAACTCCATGATGCGTGACCTCACCCAGTTCGCGAGCAACAACCGCCGCTACAACATGGGCACCAATGTGGACAACGAAATGGAGGCCCTCTCATCCCCGGACCTCATGGAACGCGTGGTCAAGCGCCTCGGCCTGGAAACGGCCTACATCGACCAGCAGTTCATGCGCACCCGGGAAATGTACAAGAACTGCCCCGTGGAGATGCTCCGCCTGGAAGAGGGAAGCGCGTCCTCCTTCTCGTTCATCCTTTCCAAGGAAGGGGAGGACAGCTTTGCCATCAAGGACTTCATGGTGGCCGGCAGGGATATCGAATCGCCCAAAATCACCGGTGTGCTGAACGACAGCATCGTCACGCCGGTGGGCGCCATCCGCATCGTCCCCACATCCTTCATCGACAACTGGGACCACGACATCCTCATCACCTGGGCGCAGGCCGGTGCCCGCGCCAAGGCGTATTGCTCCCGCCTGTCAGTCTCGCTTTCCTCCAAGCAGTCTTCCGTGGTGGTGCTCACCCTGCAGGATGTGTTCCCGCGCCGGGCAGAGACCGTCCTTTCCACGCTCCTTGACATGTACGACGAGGAATGGGTGGAGAACCGCAACAAGTCGGTCCGTGCCACCTCCGAGTTCATCGCAGACCGTCTGGCGGTCATCGAGAATGAGCTGGGCGGCATCGAGGACGACATCAAGGATTACAAGCAGACCCACAAGATCACCAACATCGAGCAGGCCGGAACGGCCCTTTCCCAGCAGTCCGCCACGTTCGGGAACCGTGCCTTCGAAGTGTCCAACCAGCTGGCTATCGCCCAGATGATCAAGAACTTCATCAACGACCCTGCCCATACCAACGACCTCATGCCGGCGAACTCCGGCCTGGACAACGCCACCGTGGCCACCCAGATTGCGGAGTTCAACCGCACCCTCCTGGAGCGGGACCGCGCCCTCACCACCTCCTCGGAGAACAACCCGCTGGTGCAGGACCTCACCGCCACGCTGGACAGGCTGCGCCTCGCCATCAACCGTTCCATCGAAAGCTACATCAGTTCCATCCAGCTGGAAAAACGTCAGCTGGAAAGCCGTGAGCAGGAACTGCTGAACCGCGTTTCCAAGACTTCCGGCCAGGAACTGGAGCTGCTTTCCATCGAGCGTCAGCAGAAGGTGAAGGAGCAGCTCTACATCTTCCTCCTCCAGAAGCGGGAAGAGAACGAGCTCCAGAGCCTTCTCACCGTGAGCAATACCCGCCAGATCATGCGCCCGAACGGCGGTCCTTCCCCCATCGCCCCCAAGAAAATGATGATCCTGCTGGTGGCGCTGGTGCTGGGCCTCGGCATCCCGTTCGCCATCTTCTATCTGCTCAAGATGCTGGACACCACCGTCAAGACGCGTTCCGACGTGTCCAAGCTGTCGGTCCCGTTCCTGGCGGAACTCCCGCAGCTGGGACTTTCTGCCAATTACTGGAAGCGGCTCAGGACCAATCGTTTCGACAACAAGAATACCCGTATCCTGGTGCAGGCCGGCAAGCGTGACTCCATCAACGAGGCCTTCCGCGTGCTGCGTACCAACCTGGATACCATGATCCATACCGGAGGAAAGGCGCAGACCATCATGCTCACATCCTTCAACCCCAATGCCGGTAAAACCTTCACCCTCATGAACCTGGCCACTTCCATGGCCCTCAAGGGCTCCAAGGTGGTCATCATGGACCTGGACATCCGCAAGGCAACCCTTTCCAAGTCCATGGGGAAGAACAAGATCCATGGCATTTCGTCCTACCTGCGCGGCAAGATTGACAGCGTGGACGGCCATCTGGTGCAGCTGCAGGAGAATCTGGACCTCATGCCTGTGGGTTCCATCCCGCCCAACCCGGCCGAACTGCTCGTGAGCGACCGCCTGGAGAAACTCTTCCAGGAGCTCCGCGCCAAGTACGACTACATCTTCATGGATACTCCTCCTGTGGAAATGGTGGCGGATACTTCCATCATCGCCCCTCATGCAGACATCACCATCTTCGTCCTCCGTGCCGGCCTGTTCGACAAGAGGGGACTGCCCATGGTGGAACAGCTCTACCAGGAGAACCGCTACAACCGCATGGCCATCGTGCTCAACGGCGTAGACGTGTATTCCGGCCGTAAGGGCTATGGATACGGCTACGGCTATGGATACGGTTACGGCTATGGTTATGGCTACGGCTATGGTTACGGCTACGGATACACCAATTCCGAAGACGAAAAGGATACGGAAAAAGAAGATAACGCATAATGTTTTCCGGGCTCTTTTCGCGTAAGACCTCCCTTGTCGGCAGCTCCCTCCTGGAGGGGGCTGTCGACAATCATTCTCACCTGCTGTTCGGCGTGGACGACGGGGTGAAGACCCTGGAAGAGGCCCTTTATATTTTAGGCTGGATGGAAAAGCGGGGCATCCGCGAACTGTGGCTGACCCCCCATATCATGGAAGATGTCCCCAATACCACCCAGGGGCTCCGGCAACGTTTTGCCGAGCTGCAGGAGGCCTACAAGGGCGGCATCCGCCTGCACCTTGCGGCCGAATACATGATGGACAACCTGTTCCAGGAGCGCCTTGCGGCGGACGACCTTCTCCTGCACGACCACGACTGGGTGCTCATGGAAACTTCCACCATGGCGCCTCCCATCGACTTCTGGGGCATGATTGAGTCCACCATGTCGGCCGGCTACCGGCCCCTCATCGCCCATCCGGAGCGGTACATCTATATGTCTCCCAAGGACTATTCCCGCCTGCATGAGATGGGCGCCCTGTTCCAGCTGAACCTCCCCTCCATCGTGGGGTATTACGGAGATGAGGTACGCGCCCGTGCGCAGGATCTTCTTTCAAAGGGATGGTACAACATGGCGGGCTCGGACTGCCACCGTTTCCGGGCCATCCACCATCAGTACGAGGCGGTAGAGCTCAAAAAGGCTACCGTCCAGCAGCTTCGGGCCCTCATGACGCCCCGCAGTGAATTCGATATCTGAAATGCCTGATACACTTGTATTTGTAAAGGAGCAGGCGGCAGAGGCCGCCCGCGTCAAACAAGCCTTCCTGGAAGACGGGAAGGCCATGGAAAGCCTGGCCGGGGTGGCGGATCTGCTGCTGAGCACCTACCGCGCCGGAGGAAAGACCCTCTGGGCGGGCAACGGCGGCAGTGCGGCGGACGCCCAGCACATGGCGGCCGAGCTGGTGAACAAGTTCCGGCTCAACAGGCCCGGCATACCGGCCCTGGCCCTCACCGTAGACACGTCCATCCTCACGGCAGCCGGCAACGACTATGGCTTCCGGCAAGTATTTGCCCGCCAGCTCATTGCATGCGGCTGCAAGGGCGACGTCTTTGTGGCCATCTCCACCTCCGGCAACTCGGAAAACCTGGTGGAAGCGCTCCGGGTGTGCCGGGAAAAAGGCATCGTGAGCGTGGCGCTGGTGGGGGCTTCCCCCTGCGCCCTGGACGCCGCAGACCATGTGGTGCACATCCCTTCCACGGACACTCCGCGCATCCAGGAATGCCAGACGCTCTCCGGGCACATTCTCTGCGACTGGGTGGAGCGCAACTTGTTTGGAGAGAGCCATTAAATATTTTTATTATTCGTAAAAAATCCGTATATTTGCGGGACGTGAAAAGACGAATTATCTTTAACTTCTAATATTGTAACAAATTTATGATCAGACTGGGTATTAACGGTTTCGGCCGTATCGGACGCATGGTTTTCCGCGCCGCCGTCGAGAATTTCTCCAAAGACATCATCGTTGTAGGTATCAATGACCTCCTGGATGCCGACTATCTTGCCTACATGCTCAAGTACGACTCCGTACACGGCAAGTTCGACCACGACATCAAAGTGGAAGGCAACTACATGATTGTGGACGGCAACAAGATTCAGGTCTTCGCCGAGAAAGATCCCGCCAACATCACCTGGGGAGATCTCAAAGTAGACGTCGTGGTGGAATCCACCGGTTTCTTCCTCACCGCCGAGCTCGCAGAGGCTCACATCAAGGCTGGTGCCAAGAAGGTCATCATGAGCGCTCCTTCCAAGGACAGCACTCCCATGTTCGTCTATGGCGTGAACCACACCACCTATGCTGGCCAGACCATCATCTCCAACGCTTCCTGCACCACCAACTGCCTGGCTCCCCTCACCAAGGTGCTCAACGACAATTTCGGTGTAAAGCGCGGCCTCATGACCACCGTCCACGCTGCTACCGCTACGCAGAAGACCGTTGACGGTCCTTCCAAGAAAGACTGGCGCGGCGGCCGCGGCATCCTGGAGAACATCATTCCTTCCTCCACCGGCGCCGCCAAGGCTGTGGGTAAGGTTCTCCCTGCCCTCAACGGCAAGCTCACCGGCATGTCCCTGCGTGTTCCCACCTCCGACGTTTCCTTCGTAGACCTTACCTGCGAACTGGAGAAAGCCGCTTCCTACGAGGAAATCTGTGCTGCCATGAAGGCTGCCTCCGAAGGCGAGCTCAAGGGCGTTCTCGGTTACACCGACGAAGCCGTGGTGGCCACCGACTTCCGTGGCGATTCCCGCACTTCCATCTTCGATGTGAAGGCCGGTATCCAGCTGGATTCTACTTTCGTGAAGGTTTGCGCCTGGTACGACAACGAGTGGGGCTACAGCAACAAGGTCCTGGAAATGGCCAAGGTTATCATGAAATAAGCATGGTAGCATGATTTGCTTGAGGGCTGGCTCTTGGGCCGGCCCTTTTTTTTCGCTATCTTTGCTTCATGAAAATCCTTTTGTGCAATGACGACGGCTACAAGGCCGCAGGGCTCCAGGTGCTGGCCCGTGTGATGTCGCAGTTCGGCGACGTTACCGTTGTAGCTCCCAAGTTCCATCAGAGTGCCATGTCCATGGCGGTTTCGCTGGGCGTCAAACAGCTGGCCTATAAAGATTTACCGGAAAAGGGCCCCGGAAAGTGGACCTATCTGGACGCCACCCCCGCCTCCTGCGTCAAGTTCGGCCTGGAGTACAAGTACGAGCACCGGGACCCGGATTTGGTGGTAAGTGGCATCAACCACGGCACCAACGCCTCTACGGCTTCCAATTACAGCGCCACGCTGGGCGCTGCGGAAGAGGCCGCCATCAACGGCATCAAGGCCATCGGCGTGTCTCTGTGCAACTTCGACCCCAATGCAGACTTCTCGGCCGTGGAAACGCTGCTGCCGGACATCCTGCGCCGCCTTCTGGACGGCTGGCCCAAAGACCGCAAAGGCCTGTACTACAATGTGAATTTCCCGGCCATTCCGCTGGAACAGATTAAGGGCGTCAAGATTGCCCGCCAGGGCGCCGGCCACTGGGAAAAGGAGTTCGAGCCCTGGGACGAAGAGCGCCTGGGCGTCCTCAAGGACAGTTTCCTCTGGCAGCACTACCGCGTGGCGCTGGAAGAAGGGGAGAAGGCGGTTTTCATGCGCGGCAACTTTGTCAATGACGACGAAGATCCTTCCGTGGCGGACCATCTGCTGCTGGAGCAGGGCTGGATTACCATCGCCCCCTTCCAGGCAGACCCGACGGATTATCAGGAATTCCGGCGCCTCATGGCGCAGCAGCCATGAAGTACTACCTGATTGCCGGCGAAACCTCCGGAGACCTGCACGGGAGCAATCTCATGCGGGGACTCTATGCCAAAGACCCGGGAGCGGACATCCGCTTCTGGGGCGGGGAATTCATGGACGCCGTTTTCCATGAGCACCAGTCGGGGACGGGGCTCGTGAAGGACTACCGGGACGGCGCCGTCATGGGCTGGGTGGAAGTGCTCATGAAGGGAGTCTCCCTCCTTCGGAAACTGCGTTTCTGCAAGGAAGACATTGCCGCCTGGAAACCGGACGTGGTCATTCTTATAGACTATCCCGGCTTCAATTTCAAGGTGGCGGAATTCGCCCATAAGGCCGGTTTTACCGTATATTATTATATAGCGCCCAAAGTATGGGCTTCGCGCGAAGGCCGCATCCGGAAACTCAAGGCCTGGGTGGACCGCCTGTACATCGTCTTTCCCTTCGAAGTCCCTTATTTCCAGTCGAAAGGCGTTCCGTTCACGTATCTTGGCAATCCGCTGTTAGACGCTGTCGACGCCAGCCCGGCCCTCCGGGAAACGCGTCAGGCCTTCCTGGAGCGCACCGGCCTTCCGGATGCTCCTTCCGTGGCACTGCTGGCGGGTTCCCGCAGCATGGAGATTGGCCAGATGATGCCCACCTTCATGCAGCTGGCAGACCGGATGCACAAGGAGCATCCTCAGTATCAGTTTGTTGTGGCTGCCGCTCCTTCCCGGACCCTGGCGGACTATGAGCGCTGGCTCGGAGATCGGCCCTATGTACATGTGGTCTTTGGAGAGACGTACGGGGTGCTCCGCCATGCCTCGGCGGCGGTCATCAATTCCGGCACGGCATCGCTGGAGGCGGCCCTGATTGGCACGCCGCAGGTGGTAGGGTACAAGATGGCGGCGCTCAGTGCCCTCATTATGCGCATGATTATCCGCGTGAAGTATGTTTCGCTGGGGAATCTTATCATTAACCGCCTGGCCTTTAAGGAATTGCTGCAGGAAAACTTTACGGTGGACCGTCTTTCCGAAGAGTTGCACCGGCTCCTGGAAGACCAGGGTTACCGCGCCCGCATGAAGGAGGACTATGCGGAAATCCGCCGTCTTCTGGGTGGTGCTCATGCCTCCGAAGCTGTTGCCCTGGACATGATTGCCCGCCTTCAGGCGCCAAAAGCCAAATAATTTGGGCTTTCCTCTTGCAACTTTGCGGGAAAACCATTACTTTTGCAGTCCTTTTTACCGGGGTATTAGCTCAGCTGGTAGAGCGATAGGTTCGCAATCTATAGGTCAGGGGTTCGAGTCCCCTATGCTCCACAAAACAAGGCGTTGCAATCATGCAACGCCTTGTTTTGTGGAATAATCCGTCTACGTTACCCCCTCCCGAAACCCCTCCCCTCGGGGGAGGGACTTATGTTGCAACGCCTTGTTTTGTGGGACAATGCCCTCTTTTATTCCAGGATTTCCAGGATTTCTTCTTCCGTGACCAGGTTGAAGTCTCCCACGATGGAGTTTTTGAGCATGGCGGCGGCCACGCTGAAATCCAGGCAGCGCTGGGGGTCTTGGGGCCAAAGGCCGGAGGAATGGATGTAAGCCGCTACAAAAGCGTCTCCCACCCCTACGGAGTCCGCTATGTGGGTGATATCGTAAATCTTTGTCTGATAAATCTTTCCATCGTACCAAAGGAGGGCGGTGAGCGTGTGGTGGTTGGTGCTGAGCTGGTTCCTCAGCCCCATCATCATTTCCCGGCAGTGGGGGAACTGGCGGTGCATCTCGTCAAAATAGCGGCCATAGGCGTCCATGTCAAGACATGTGTCCGCCATCATCCCTTCTTCGGAGATCTTCTTGATTCCGGTGGCCACTTCCCATTCGTCCTGGTCCCCGAAAATGAAGTCTGAATACTGCATGAGGGCATGCAGCGTGTCGTGGGCATTGGCCCCCTCGTATTTCCAGAGGTTCTTGCGGTAGTTGATGTCGCAGGTGATCCGGAGGCCCATTTCCCGGGCCGTCTCCACCGCCTCGAAGGTGGCGTCCGCCGCCGACCGGGAAACGGCGCAGGTGATGCCCGAGCAGTGGAAGATGCCCGCCTGCCCGAGGATGTCTCTCCAGGGGAACATGCCCGGCGCCGCCGAGTAGAACGAGGAGCCGTTGCGGTCATAGACCACCAGGGAACGGCGCAGGTCTGCCGCCCGTTCGAAGTAGTAGCAGCCCAGCCGCTCACCGCCGCGGATTACGTCGCTCACATCCACGCCGTTCAGGCGGAGGGTGCGGAGGCACGCTTCTCCCACCGCATTGGCGGGAATGCGCGAGACATAGCTGACGTGTTCCCCGAGAACCGAGAGCGACACGGCCACATTGGCCTCCGAGCCGCCGAACTGTCCTTCCCACTGGTTCCCCTGGCCCATCCGCAGGGCTCCCTGCGGCGACCATCGCATCATGATTTCTCCAAAAGTGACGATTTTGTCCATCCTAGTGCCTTTTGAACTGCAAATTTACGGAAAAAAGCGGATTGCAGCAACTGGAAAAAGAGCGGCATTTCCCGGCTTATTCCAATGATTTTCATTATATTTGTTCGTCAAGGAAAAACAAACGACTGGATATGAAACATTTACTCTCTGCAGCGCTGGCCGTTGCACTCCTTCTTTCGGCAGGCATCCTGCCCTCCGACGCATGTACGAACCTTATTGTGGGCAAAAAGGCTTCGGTGGACGGAAGCGTCATCTGTACGTATAACTGTGACGGTTTCGGCTTTGCCGCCTCCCTCAGCTATTACGCGCCCGGAGCGCATGCCCCCGGAGAAATGATCGCCATCCGGAGCTGGGGCTCGGACGAGGTGCATTACATTGCGCAGGCTCCTTATACCTACGGTGTGGCGGGGCTCATGAACGAGAAGCAGGTGAGCATCGTGGAGACCACCTGGGACGGCCGCAAGGAACTCCGGAACCCGGAAGGCTGCCTGGATTATTTCACCCTCATGCACCTGGCGCTGCAGCGGGCGGCATCGGCCCGGGAAGCCATTGCGGTCATGCACCAGCTGGTGCAGGAGTACGGCTATAATGCTACAGGTGAGTCGTTTGCAGTGTGCGACAAAGACGAAGCGTGGATCATGGAACTCATCGGCAAGGGCCCCGGCCGGAAGGGCGCCGTGTGGGTGGCCATGCGGGTGCCGGACGACTGCATCACGGCCTATGCCAACGCCAGCCGCATCCGCCAGTTCCCGCAGGCCCGGAAGGCGGACAAGAAGCTGGGCTTCTGCGTGGTCCCGGATACCTGCATGTATTCGGCCGATGTCATTTCCTTCGCCCGGGAGATGGGCTATTATGAAGGCGCCGACAAAGACTTCAGCTTCCGCGAAGCCTATGGGCCGCTGGATTTCAGCTCCATCCGTTACTGCGAGGCGCGGGTCTGGAGCTTCTTCCGTCATCATTTCGACAAACAGGTGATGGATAGCTACTTACCTTTCCTCAACGGAGACCTTTCGGAGCACGATGCCCTTCCGCTCTGGATTAAGCCGGATGCCCCCGTGAGCTATCGCGACATCCAGAACGACATGCGGGACCACTATGAAGGGACGGCCCTTGACATGACGGCGGACGTGAGCGCGGGTCCGTGGGCATCGCCCTACCGCAACCAGCCGGTGAATTACGAAAGTCCGGACGGCACCAAAATGTTCCGCGAGCGCCCCATCGGCTGCCAGCAGAGCGGCATGACCATGGTGTGCCGGATGCGCTCCTGGCTGCCGGACGCCCTCGGCGGCATTTCCTATTTCAATCTGGACGATGCTTCCATGGTGGCCTATGTGCCCGTGTACTGCGGCATCGACCGCATTCCGGACCCTTTCCGGCGGGAGAACAACAATATCCTGGAATTCTCTTTCGACAGCGCTTTCTGGATGTGCAACTGGGTGGCGAACATGGTGTATCCGCGCTACAGCGCCCTCATCGGGGACCTCAAGGAGGCCCAGCAGGAGCTGGAAGACTTCTATGAGGCCGACCAGGCCCAGGTGGAGGAGCATGCCGCCGGGCTCACCCCGGGCGAACTCACGGAGTTCCTTACGCAAAAGACCATCGACTATACGGACCGGATGATGAAGCGCTGGGACAAGCTGGCGCGCCTTATCATCGTCAAGCACAACGACCAGATCATGCGCCCCAGTGAGGACGGCGCCGTCGTCCCCGGCCGGCACAGCTCTCCGGCCTATTCCCCGGTGTTCATTGAGGCGGTGAAGGCCCAGACCGGCAGCCGTTACGTGAAGCCTTAGCGGGATTCGATGAGCTGATAGGCCAGGCGCTGGTCTCCGCTTTCCAGATAGATGATGCCGCAGTAACGGAATCCTGCCTTGAGGATACAGTGCTGCATGATGGCGTTGTCCCGGTGCGTGTCTATCCGGAGGTTGCCGTCCTGCCGGAGGCTCCAGTCCAGGATGCTGGAGAAAATGCCATGGGCGTCCGGGAGGCTTCCCATGCGGTGGATGACGTGGTAGGGGGCGGTGTCGTCCAGCCAGGCGCCGCCTTCAATGTAGGCGTAGGTGGGTTCCGGTGACTGGACGAAGGCGAAATAGGCCACCACTTCCTTCCGGTCGGTGACGACGAATCCGGCGCCCTTTCCCATGTCTTCCCGAATGACGTCCGCGGAGGGGTAGCCGTCCGTCCACTGGTGCAGGTTGCCGGAACTCCGCATAATGCCCTTGGCAGCTTCCAGGACGGTCATGATGGCGGGGATGTCTTCTTCTAAGGCGGGGCGGATCTGCCGGGTTTCGGCCAGGTAGATATCGTCAAAAATGGCTCTGAGCTGCGCTGTATTGCCGATGATGGCCCTCAGCCGGGCCAGCGGGGCCTCGTTGGGGGAGCCTGGAATCAGGAGGTGGAGGTAGCCCCCTTCCGCGTACTTTTCATGGAGGTGTTCCACGGTCCGCTGCCAATGCCCCTCTTTGTCCAGCTCCGGGTAATGGGCCATCCCGTACTGCACCGTCCGGCGGATGATGGTGACGGGCTCGATCATCCGGTCCGCTTCCGCCACCAGGCAACCGTAAATGCTGCGGGGCGGGGTGGTGGCCGATGCCCGGTGGTCCTCGGCCGCCTGGGCGATGGTCTCAATCTGCTCCGGGCTGAACCAGGTCCGGAGCCTTTGGTCCTCCCGGATGATGCGCCCGCTCTCCAGGTGGTGGGTCTTTCGGTCCACGGCCAGTCCCAGGTCGTGGCAGGCTGCGGCCGCGAGGAGCATTTCCTCCTGAATATCATAGGCTTTCCCCATGGCCAGCGCCCGCGCGATGACCGTTTGGGCATGGTCTTCCCGGTGCGCCTTGTCGAAGGCGGCATAACGGGGAATAATCTCCTTGTCGATGTACTCCTGAAGGCTCTTACGAATCATGTTTCAAAGATACGCTTTTCCCGGAAATGAAACAAGCACCTCCTTGACGATGCAAGTGCCTGATGGGCAGGAGGTCCTGGGGGAGGGGGCGGCGGCCCTGGCGCAGGTCTGCTGGGTTCTTGGCGCCGGTCTGCGGCCTTTTTGTCGCCGGCCTGCTGTTTTCTTGCATGCCTGCTCCACCAGGGGCCCTGTATGGCCGATTCCCGGCGCCGGCCTGCTGGGTTTCAACAGACCTGCTCCATGAGCGAGCCAGACGATGAGCATTTCGGGCCGTTTTTGCTTATCGTCTGGCTCGGTCATGCCACCCATCAAGCACTTTAGGCCGTTTTTGCTTATCGTCTGGCTCGGTCGAGTCACCCATCAAGCATTTCGGGCCGTTTTTGCTGTTTGAGTGGCTTTGGTGAGCCAGGTGTAATCCCGTGATTTCGAAACGCATTGAAAATCAATAAATTATGGGTTAAAACTTGCTAAGACTGCGACAACCTGCGACTATATAACAGAAAAAGCACTTGCGATTACTCGTAAGTGCTTGATTCTGAGTTGCTCCCCCTGTTGGACTTGAACCAACGACCCTCTGATTAACAGTCAGATGCTCTAACCAACTGAGCTAAGGAGGAATGTCCGCCCTTGTGGAACGGGATTGCAAAGGTACAATCTTTTTTGGATTCTGCAAATGGTTTTTTGATTTTTTTCACGAAAGGTGCTGTTCGGGGAGGAGGGCGGCTGGAGAAGGGAGGCGGAATAAAGGGCAAATGCGGCGGTTATTCTTCTTTTGGGAGTTTTTTTGTATATTTGTAAAATCAACGGTAACGGCTTAAAAGATGGATATAGACCTCCTTGCCAAAATGGTAAAAGAAGTGGTGATGGACCACGACAGCGTCGCGCTGCCCGGACTGGGCTGCTTTGTGACGGAACTGGTGCCGGCCAGTTTTGCCGACAGAGGCTATACCATCCTTCCGCCGTACCGCCGGCTTTCGTTCCTGCCCAAGCAAGGGACGGATACCCTGCTGGTGGACTTGTATGCCCGTTCCAATAAGGTTTCGGTACAGGATGCCACCCGCATTTTGGTGGATTTCCTCTCGGAAATGAAGGAGGTGCTCATGGTCCGGAAGACCATCGTCTTTCCCGGGCTGGGCCGCCTCAGGGCCACGCGGGAGAACCATTTTTTCTTCATTGCCGATGAAGACCTGGACATCTATCCCGCCGGTTTCGGCCTTCAGCCCATCTCCCTCAAGACTCACGAAGAGACCAAGGAGGAAGTGGCGGAAGCCGTCGCGTCCCTGGCCGAAATCCTGGAGCCCATGCAGCCGGCAGAACCTGTAACTGCACCTGAACCGGAACCAGAGCCCGAGCCCGAACCTGTTGCAGAACCTGAACCTGAGCCGATTGTAGAACCGGAACCTGTACCCGAACCAGAGCCGGTCGTAGAACAGGAACCTGAACCGGTAGTGCAGGCGGTCGCTACCGAACCGGAGGGCCAGCCTGAGCCCGAACCCACCCTGGAACCCACCCCGGAATCCGAACCCGAGCCAGAGCCCGAACCCGAGCCAGAGCCCGAACCCGTGCCCGAACCCGAGCCCGAACCATCACCCGACCCCACTCCCACCACGGAACCTGCACCGGAGCCCACCCCGGAACCCACCCCCGAACCGGTCGCACCCAAACCGGCACCGGAGGAGCCGGCCCGCCGGAAGAAGGGCTGGCGGGTGTTCTGGCGCACGCTGCTGGTGATAGGGATCATTCTTCTGGTGGCAGCCGTTGCCATTGCCGTCATCGGCCGTGTGGCGCCCCAGTGGCTGGATTATTACCTGTATTCACCCGAAGAATTGGAAATCTTATACCAATAATATGTCAGTCGTCCGCCAGGAAGGATATCAGTTCTGCCAGGACCTTTGCATCCCGTGCTACCAGACCGACTCCAAGACGGTCCTCAAACCCGCCGCCTTTATGGATCTGGCCCAGGAAATTGCCTACTGGGCGGCTCAGCGGCTGGGTTTCGGCTACGATACGCTGCACGTCCACCACACCGCCTGGGTGCTCAGCCGCATGCACATCCATTTCGAACAGCCGCCCCGCTGGCGGGACCAGGTGCGGCTCTATACCTGGCACAAAGGCGCATCGGGCCTGTTCTACCTGCGCGATTTCCACCTGAAAGACCAGGAAGGCCGGTCCCTTGTGACCGCCACCAGTTCCTGGGTGGTGATTGACGAACGCACCCGCCGCCTGGTCCGGCCGGAAGACCTTCAGCACCTGCTGGAAACGGGCGAGGTGGAGCATGCCATTGCGGAGCCGGCCCCCAAGATCCAGCTTCCGAAAGGCGCGGAGCCGCAGCCCGCCGGCGAACACCGGGTGGCCTTTTCGGACATTGACCTGATAGGACATACCAACAATGTCCGCTACGTGGTGTGGGCCATGGACTGCCTGCCCTACGAAGAAGCCTGCAAGAGCGTGAAGGACCTCTATATCAACTTCAATAAAGAGACGAAGGAGGGAGAAACGGTGCAACTGTTCCGCCTTCAAACCCCGGACGGCTGGTACGTGGAAGGCCGGGTGGACGGCAAAGCCTGTTTTGTGGTTCAAATCATCCGCTAAGCCCATGTTCGACCTTGTCTATCCGTCCAGTCCCGCTCCGCTGTACCCCCGCCCTTCCATCGACCGGCCGGGCGTCCAGCCCCTTCCGGCCGATGAAATGCTTCCCCTCATCGAGCCCAGCGGCATTGTGTACGGCCAGGCTTCGCGGGAGTGGTGCCACAGCGGCTCCCAGGTGCTTCATCCGGTGGTGCACCTGCATATCATGGACCGTTTCGGTAACCTCTACCTGCAAAAGCGCGCCGCCTCCAAGAAACTCCTTCCGGGCTATTGGGACACGGCGGTGGGCGGCCACATCAGCTACGGGGAGACGGTGCTGGAAGCCCTTTACCGGGAAGCGGCGGAAGAGCTCGGTCTGGAGGCCTTCAATCCCGTTTTCCTGCGCACCTATAAGTACTGTACCCCGCGGGACAGCGAGTTCGTGGTCATTTTTGCCATGGTGGGCCATCCGGACCTTCATCCAGACCCGGCCGAAGTGTCGGAAGGCCGCTGGTGGACGCCCGGGGAACTGGACGCCGCCCTGGGGACCGGCATCATCACGCCCAATTTCGAGTCGGAGTTCCCGCGCATCCGGGAAACGCTCCTTTCATTATTATAATCCGGGACGATGGTTAGGGATATAGACAAATTCGTGCATGACCAGTTGTCGGTCTGGCCTGCGGTGGCCGCCAAATACCGGGACCTCAAGAGCGCCCGCACCCGGACGCTGCCCTTCGGCGGCCTTCTGGTGACGCTCCAGTCCAATCCCGGCCGCCTTCCCATCTTCGACCATGGCTGCCCCCTGTGCGAGGAAAACTACCTGGAACGCCAGCACACCCTGCCCTTCGAAGGACGGAAGGGCCGAAAGTACAACATCCTGGTGAACCGGGCGCCCATTTTCCCGAATCACCTGGTCATCACGCGGGACACCCACGTCCCCCAAAGCATCTGGCACCGTTTCCCAGATATGCTGGACCTGGCGGCCGCCCTGGAAGGCTACCTGGTTTTCTACAACAGCCCCAACAGCGGCACCAGCGTGCCCCAGCATGCCCATTTCCAGGCCTGTCCGCGGGGCTATATGCCCATGGAGCGCGTGGCGGACCGCCTGTTCCGCGCCCTGCGCGCCGGGCAGGAGGCGCCCGATCCGGCGGAACTGGAGCAGGTGGACTCCGTGCAGGATGCCATCCTGTATCACTACAAGCGTTTCAACCGGGGCATCTTCCTTCTCAAGGCCCGCACCTCCAAGTCCATGGCCAAGCAGTTCTACCGCCTGCTGGACTGCATGAACCTGGTGGCGGAAGAGACCGAACCCCGCTTCAACGCCTTCACCTGGTGCAGCGAAGGGGAGTACCGCGCCATCGTCACGCTCCGCAGCGCCGCCCGTCCGCGCTGCTACTACGCGGAAGGGGAGGCCCATTTCGGCATCTCGCCCGGTGCCGCCGACATGGCCGGCTTCGTGGTGGTGCCCCAGGAGGAAGACTTCGACCGCCTGGACGCCGCGGTACTTCAAGGCATTTTTGACGATGTGTGCCTGTCGGAACAGGCGGAGGAGCGCCTCCTCTGGCGCCTTGTGCGCACCCAGCCCCGCGTGGAAGTGGGGGTGGTGGCCGCCCCGGAAATCGACTTTGAAATCATATCGGACGGTGCCGGGCGGCAGCGGGTATCGTACCGCGAAGGCAAGATTGACTACAACGGCGTCCTGTACGACGAACTGGTCTTCGAAGCCGTCACCGTCTCCACCCTCTTTGCGGAGCCGTCTTTCATCCTCTACGGCGCCGCCGGTGCCAGCCGCTATGCCGGTACCCTGAAGTTCATCGTGGACAAGGGGAAAGTGCTGGCCGTCAATATCCTTGGAACGGAAGACTACCTGCTCAGCGTGGTGTCCGCCCTTCCGGAAGAAGAGCGGAACGGCCGGGTGAACCTCATCCGGAAAGAGCTCCTGGAGCAGATGCAGCGCCGCCGCGCAGGCCGGGTCCATGCCGGCGGACCCGCCCTGGAAAGCACCCCGGCGGTGGTGACGTACCTGGCTCACCGGGACCCCCTGGAGCCCTCGCATCCAGCAGGCGCCGCCAATGCCCGGTACGATGTTTGCGCCGGCGAGCACGGCTGGCAGTACACGGGACTCACCCCCGCAGCCGACGCCGGCGTGCGGGCCCTCATAGACGAAACCTGGGGAAAGACAGACTGATGGCGCATATAGGCATATTCGATTCGGGAAGCGGCGGCCTTTCCGTATACCGGGAACTGGTAAAAGTGCTCCCGAAGGAGCGTTATACCTATTTCGCGGACAACGCCTGCTGCCCTTACGGGGAAAAGACCGCCCTCTATATCTGCCGCCGCGGCCGTTTCATCACGGAATTCCTCCTGGACAAGGGGGCCGATATCATTGTGGTGGCCTGCAACACCGCCACGGCCGCCGCCATCGCCACTTTGCGCTCGGAGTATCCGGACGTTCCCTTCATCGGCATGGAACCGGCCGTGAAGCCCGCCGCCCTGGGCACCCGCAGCGGCGTGATTGGCGTCCTGGCCACCGCCGGCACCCTCAAAGGCTCCAAGTACCTCAATACCCGCGGCCTTTTCGAGGACGATGTCACCATTGTGGAACATGTGGGGCAGGGCTTTGTGGAACTGGTGGAAAACGGCATCCTGGATGGTCCGGAGGCCGAATCCGTGGTCCGCGCCTCTCTCCAGCCCCTGCTGGACGCCGGGGCGGACACCATCGTGCTGGGCTGCACCCATTATCCTTTCCTGCAGCCCCTCATCCAGCGCCTGTCGGGGCCCGGCGTCCAGGTCATCGACCCGGCGCCCGCCGTGGCCCGGCAGACCTTAAGGGTGCTGCAGCAGCGGGGCATCCCCACCGGGCAAGGCCCGTTCTCCATCGAACTCAACGCTTCCGGTCCGCCGGACTCCCTGAACCGTATTTTTTCTTTCATCGACACCGCTCATGAGCATTAGAAGATTCTGGCTGCTGGCGGCAGCCCTCCTTGTGGGACAACTACTTAACGCCCAGGTATATACGGGTATTGAAGTGCTGCGGGAGCAGGGGTTCGCGGAACTGCGCGGCCTCCGGGTGGGCCTGGTGACCAACCCTTCCGGGGTGGACCGCCACCTGCGCTCCACCATAGACATCCTCCACGAAGCCCCCGAGGTCAACCTGGTGGCCCTTTATGGCCCCGAGCACGGCGTGCGGGGCGACGCTTATGCGGGCGATACGGTGGCCGGCGGCAACGACAGCCGCACCGGCCTTCCGGTCTATTCCCTTTACGGCAGTACGCGGGAACCCACCCCGGAAATGCTCAAGGGCGTGGATATCATGGTCTATGACATCCAGGACGTGGGCACCCGCTGCTACACGTTCATCTCCACGCTGGGACTGGTGATGCGCGCCTGCGCCAAGGCCGGCATCCCCGTCCTGGTGCTGGATCGCCCCAATCCGCTGGGCGGCTATAAGGTAGAAGGCTGCGTGGTGGAAAACGGTTACTATTCCTTTGTGAGCCAGTATGCCATTCCCTTCGTGTACGGCCTTACCGTGGGCGAAGTGGCCCGCCTCATCAACGAAGAAGGCCTGAACCGCGGCCAAAAGGGGGACCTTCCTCCCGTGAAATGCGACCTCAGGGTGGTCCCCATGCGCGGCTGGCAGCGCTGGATGCTCTATAAGGACACCGGTCTTCCCTGGGTGCTCCCTTCCCCCAACATCCCCTCCATGCAGTCGGCCCTGTGCTATCCGGCTTCCGGCATCTCCGGGGAGTTCGGCCACATCAACTCCGGCGTGGGCTACACCATCCCCTTCGAAACCTATGCGGCCGAATGGGTGGACGCGGACGCCCTCCTCGAACGTCTCCGCAGCTACGACATCCCCGGCGTGGTGTTCCGCACCATCCACTACAAACCCATTGCGGGCAAGTGGCAGGGCGTGCTGCTCCACGGCGTCCAGTTCACTTTCACGGACTGGGAGTCCTGTCCGGTCACTTTGGTGCAATTCTATGTGTTACAGGCACTTAACGAGCTATTTCCGGGGCATAATCCTTATCCGCTGGCCAAAACCCGCATGCTGGATCTGGTTTGTGGTACGGATTATGTAAGAACACATTTCGGAAAGCGGCTCCAAGTTTGTGACATCGTTGATTACTGGAACAAGGACGTGGCGGATTTTAAACTGCTTTCCCTGAAATATTACTTATACCGTTAACCTTTTAAATTTGTGATGCTATGAGAAGGATGATGACATACGCCGTTTCCATGATGATGGCCCTGGCCATGCTCATGGCACCCGATATGGTGGCCCAGACCCGTTCCACCGGCGGCGGTTCCACCCGGTCCACCTCCAGCCAGAGCAGCTCCCGCAGTAGCGGCAGCACCTCCTCGGGCAGTTCCTCTACCCGGAGCTCCGGTTCCTCCTCTTCCTCGCAGGTGCGTTCCTCTTCCGGCAGCACCGGCTCTTCCGGCAGCAGCCGTTCCTCGGGAACCACCGCACAGCAGGATAACCGCAGCCGCTCCACCGGCAGCTCTTCCACCGGCAGTTCCAGCTCCCGCAGCAGCGGCAGCACCTCCGGCAGCAGCAGCTCCACCGTCCGCAGCAGCGGCTCTTCCTCCGGCAGCAACGTGACCAGCTCCTATTCCGGTTTCGGCTCGCAGCAGGACAGAAACCGCAGCAATGGTTCCACCACCAGCTCCACTTCCCGGAGCAGCGGCAGCACTTCCGGCAGCAGCGGTTCTACCACCCGGAGCAGCGGTAGCACTTCCGGCAGCAGCGGTTCCACCGTCCGCAGCAGCGGCAGCACTTCCGGCAGCAACGGTTCCACCGTCCGCAGCAGCGGCAGCACTTCCGGCAGCAACGGTTCTACCGTCCGCAGCAGCGGCAGTACTTCCGGCAGCAACGGCTCCACCGTCCGCAGCAGCGGCTCCACTTCGGCCACCGGCGGAACCGTCCGTTCCACCAATGTGAGCCGCAGCGGCCTCAGCTACAACGCTTCGGAGGACAACACTGCCGCCAAGCAGGAGACCTACCGCGACGCCGGTTACAATTACCGCTATCAGGACGACATGCGTGTGGACGACTACCACAACATGTACCGGGTACCTCCGCGCCAGCGCGCACCCATGGCCTGGGACCGTCCGGGTTACTTCTGGGGAGATCATCCTCACTACTACGGATACCGCATCCACAGCCTGCCTCCGAGCTGGCGCCGGATCAACCACTGGGGCATCGACTACTACTTCTGCGACGGAATCTATTACCGTTCCTATGGCGGAACCTACGTAGTCTGCCGTCCTCCTTACGGAACTCCGCTGGAGAGGGCCATCGACCGGGCCATCATGCGTGCCATCCGTTTCGCTTACTATTGCGACACCTATCGCACCTACAGCCGGACGTTTGACTACTACAACGTCATTGCCCGCCAGAACCTCATCATCGCCCAGCAGAACGCGCGGCTGATTGCCCAGAATGCGGCTTACGCCATCAATTCCAACCGGGCCCTCACCGCCTACGAGCTGGCCGAGAGACTGGGACTCGTGCAGAGTTACGCCTATGCCAACGCAGAGTACTTCTACCAGGACGGCGTATTCTACACCATCTCCGGCTCCGGAGTGTACTCCACCATCGTCCCTCCTGCAGGGGCCCTCGTTACCTCCCTGCCGGACGACTACGAGATTATCGTGATGAACGGCATCGAGTACTATATGGTAGACAACACCGTGTATCGCACCACCCTCTTCGAAGGCATGCCTTACCTGGAGGTCCTGGGCCAGATGTACGGCTCGCTGTACAACCAGTACAATGTGTACCGTTAAGTCTTTGGAACGTGTTTTTCCCCGGTTCCGCAAGGGATCGGGGATTTTTTTGTACCTTTGTACGACAGATTGACAGGACGATGGTAACACTGGAACAGATCAAGGACTTGCAGGCACGGCTCCAGACCCTGGAGGGCTGCCTGGACATAGCAGGAAAGCGGAAAGACGTGGAGGCCCGGACCCAGGCAAGCCTGGCGCCGGATTTCTGGAACGACCCCAAATCGGCGGAGGCCTTCCTCAAGAAGCTTTCGGGCGTCAAGTCCTGGGTGCTGGATTTCGACAAGGCCAAAGGGCAGGTGGAAGACCTGGAAGTGCTCTACGACTTTGCCCGGGAGAGCCTGGGCAGCAGTGAGGAAGAGGCGGTGGAAACCGAGGAAAGCCGGGAACTGGACGCCGCTTTCCGGGAAGCAGTGGACAAGGTGGAGGCCCTGGAGCTGAGGAATATGCTGGGCGGGGAAGGAGACAACCTGGGTGCCATCCTCACCATCAATTCCGGTGCGGGCGGCACCGAGGCCAACGACTGGAGCGCCATGCTCATGCGCATGTACCTCCGCTGGGGAGAGCGCAACGGCTACAAGATGACGGTCACTTCGCTCCTGGAAGGGGAGGAAGCCGGCATCAAGAGCGCCACCATCGAAGTGGAAGGGGACTATGCCTATGGCTATCTGAAAGCGGAAAACGGCGTGCACCGCCTGGTGCGCATCTCGCCCTTCAATGCCCAGGGAAAGCGCCAGACCACCTTCTCCAGCGTGTTCGTGTATCCGCTGGTGGACGACAGCATCAACATAGAAATCAATCCTTCAGACCTGGAATGGGACACCTTCCGCAGCGGCGGCCACGGCGGCCAGAATGTGAACAAGGTGGAAACCGGCGTCCGCGTCCGGCACATCCCTTCGGGCATCATGGTGGAAAATACGGAAACCCGCTCGCAGCAGGACAACCGCCAACGGGCCCTCCTCATCCTCAAATCGCGCCTGTACGACATTGAACTCAAGAAACGCCAGGAAAAGCAGGCGGAGCTGGAAGGCCAGAAAAAGCGGATCGAATGGGGCTCCCAGATCCGCAATTACGTGCTGCACCCCTATAAACTGGTGAAAGACCTGAGGACCGGCTGCAGCACGGCAGATACGCAGGGCGTCCTGGACGGAGACCTGAACGAGTTCATGAAAACCTATCTGATGGGAACCGGAACCGCCGTGACGGACCCGGAAGAGGTGGATTAATCTTCTGCCGGATCCTCTGTGCCTTCCGGCGCTTCATCTCCCCCGTCATTCCGGGGCACTTCCACCGCCTGGGAACGCCAGGGCTCGAAGAACCGTTCAATGAGCCAATAGGCACTCCACGCCTCTTCCTTCACCTTGTGGCCGCACCACATGGCGTCCACTTTGTCTCCCGAATCGTATTCCATATAGATGCGGTGGGTGGTTCCGCCGTCCAGCACTTCGTCGTAGCGGTAGCCGTTGAGTTTGTACACTTTGTGGCTGGCCAGCAGCTGTTGGAGCTGCTCTACTACGGAAGCGTCTACGGGGATGTCCGCGTTCTTGGGAAGGACGTCTTCCAGGCGGCATTCCTGGTCCAGCCGCACCACCACCCGCGGCTGCGTGCCGGGGTCTGCGATGAGCTCGCAGTAAGACTTGCCCAGGCCTGCTGCCCGGGATTCGGAATAACTGCAGTAGATGAGGTTGCCTTTGGGCTGAGCGGGGGAAGGGCCGCAGGCGGAAAAAAGGAATGCCATGGCAAGGATACAGGTTTGGAGGAACGGTTTCATGGGAAAAAGCATGCTTTCTCCTGCAAAAATAGTCATTTTCCCGGGAGCACGTTCCATGAATGTCCATTTTATTTGCTATTTTTGTACAAACCGATTGTTCATGAAGCGATATCTCATCCTTATTGCCGCCCTGCTGGGCTTCTGGGCGCCTGCCCGGGCCGACGGAGGCATGTGGCTGCCGGTGCTCATCGGAGAACGGATGGCAGACATGCAGGCCAAGGGGCTCAAGCTCACGGCAGAAGACATCTACAGCGTGAACCAGGCCTCGCTCAAGGACGCCGTGGTGCTCTTCGGCGGCGGCTGCACCGGGGAACTGGTCAGTGACCAGGGCCTCCTGTTCACCAACCATCACTGCGGCTACAGCTATATCCAGAAGCACAGCAGCGTGGAGCACGACTATCTCAAAGACGGTTTCTGGGCCCTGGACCGCTCGCAGGAACTGCCCAATCCCGGGCTCAGTGTCCGCTTCCTGGAAAGGATGGAGGACGTGACGGCCGTCGTTTTGCAAGGGTACCGGAGCGACATGGGTGAAGCGGAGCGCGAGGCGCTGGTGCGCAGCAATGCCGCGCAGCTGGAAGCGCAGGCCGCCAAAGAGGGGAAAGGCCTCAGCGCCAGCGTGGAAGCCCTCTACTACGGCAACCAGTATTTCCTCTTTGTCTATAAAGAATACCGGGATGTCCGCCTGGTGGGCGCTCCGCCCTCTTCGATCGGCAAGTTCGGGGGAGAGACCGACAACTGGATGTGGCCCCGCCACACCGGGGATTTCTCCATCTTCCGCATCTATGCGGGGCCCGGCAACGAGCCGGCGGACTACAGCCCTTCCAATGTGCCCTTCCGGCCCCGGAAGTCCTTCACTATCTCCCGTGCAGGCGTGCGGGAAGGGGATTTTACCTTTGTCTACGGCTGCCCGGGCTCCACGCAGGAATACATCCATTCGTCCCATGTGCAGTATATTGCGGAGGTGTCGGATCCGGAGAAGATTGCGCTCCGGGACATCCGGCTGGCCATCATGAAAAAGTATATGTCCCAAAGCCAGGCCGTCCGCATCCAGTATTCCAGCAAATACGCTTCCGTGGCCAATGCCTGGAAGAAGTGGCAGGGAGAGGCGAAGGGCATTGCCAAGATGAAGACGGTGGCGGAAAAGCAGGCCTATGAAGCCCGCTTCGCCGAATGGGCCGCCGGCAGCCGCTATGCAGGGCTTACAGACCGCATCGGGCAGCTTTTCGCCGTCAGGAACCCTTATTTCCGGGCCTATGAGTACTTCCGGGAGGCGGTCAGTTCCGTGGAACTGCTCAGTTTCGCCGCTTCGCTTGAGCGCAGCTTCGGGCGGAAAGACCAGGTGGCGGCCGCTTTCTTCAAGGATTATTATCTTCCCATCGACAAGGAAATCTTTGCCAGGATGATGGAGGCTGTAGATAAACAGTTGGACGACAGCTTCAAACCGGAGTATTTCCGCTCGGAGCTTTCCCGCTTCGGCGGCTCCGTGGAGGCCTGGGCGGAGGATCTTTTCTCCCGTTCCCGCCTCACAACGCCGGAAGGGGTGGCCGCCCTGAAAGACCCGGCCGAGCTGCTGCAGGACCCTGCCCTCCGGCTCATGGATGCCTTCGTGGAACTGTATGCCCGGAAGGTCATCCCCGTCATCAATGAGCTGGAGGAGAGCATCCGGCTGGCCTACCGGGATTACATGCAAGGCCAGATGGCCTTTGAACCGGAGCGGACGTTCTTCCCGGATGCCAACCTCACCCTCCGGGTGGCGTACGGCCATGTGGAAGGCTACAGCCCTTCGGACGCCGTTTATTACCGGCCCGTGTCTACGCTCAAGGGCATCATGGAGAAGGATAACCCGGACATCTTCGACTACAACATCCCCCAGGTGCTCCGGGACATCTATGCCCAGGGCGGCTTCGAGTCCCAGCCGGTGTGCTTCCTCGCCACCAACCACACCACCGGCGGCAATTCCGGCTCTCCGGTGCTCAATGCGGAGGGAAATCTCATCGGCATCAACTTCGACCGCGTGTGGGAAGGGACCATGAGCGACATTGTGTTCGACCCGGAATTCTGCCGCAACATCTCGCTGGACGTTCGCTATCTGCTGTTCGTGGTGAAGGAAGTGGGCCACGCAGACTATCTTTTCAAGGAAATGAATTTTGCAGACTGATATGAAAGACATCATCAATACCGCGTATGTGTCGGACAAGTACCAGTACACCATGGGAAAGTCCTACCTGGAATGTGGCAAACAGGACCAAATCGCCACCTTCAACCTTTTTTACCGCAAGGCCCCCGAGAACAACAACTGGGCGGTGGTGAGCGGCACCGAGGAAGTGATCCAGATGGTGCAGGCCCTGGGGTCGGAACCGGAAGAGTTCTATGAGCGTTTCCTGCCCGGAGACGAATACAAGGAATTCCGCAAGTACCTGAGTACCATGAAGTTCACCGGAGACGTATATGCCATGCGGGAAGGGGAGATTGTTTTCCCCAACCAGCCGGTGGTAACCGTGGTGGGCCCGCTGGTGCAGGCCCAGGTGCTGGAGACCCCCATGCTGTGCATCCTCAACCACCAGATGGCGGTGGCCACCAAGGCTTCCCGCGTCTGCCGTTCCACGGACCATCCCGTTTCGGAGTTCGGATCGCGGCGCGCGCACGGCCCCTGGGCGGCGGTATATGGCGGCAAGGCGGCCCAGATTGCCGGCTGCGCCAGTTCGTCCAACATCCTCACCGGCGCTTTCAACGATGTCCCGTCCACCGGCACCATGGCCCACAGCTTCATCACCTCCTACGGCAGCACCGTGGAAGGGGAGCACCAGGCTTTCTGCGACTATATCCGCACCCACAAGGGGGAGAACCTCATTCTCCTGATCGACACCTACGACACCCTCCGCTGCGGGGTCAAGAATGCCATCCGCAGTTTCAAGGAGAACGGGATTGACGATTCCTACGGCCCCGGCTACGGCATCCGCCTGGACAGCGGAGACCTTGCCTACCTGTCGCAGGAAGTGCGTCGCACGCTGGACGCCCACGGCCTCACCCAGTGCAAGATTTTTGCGACCAACGGCCTGGACGAATACCTCATTACGGACCTGGAGCGCCAGGGCGCCCGCATCGACTGCTACGGGGTGGGCGACGCAATCGCCACCTCCAAGGCCGCTCCCTGCTTCGGCAATGTCTACAAGCTGGTGCAGATTGGGGACGAGCCCGTGCTCAAGCGCTCGGAAGACAAGATCAAACTCATCAACCCCGGCTTCCAGATTACCTGGCGCATCCTCGCCCAGGACAGCGTGAAAGGGGATTCGGTGGACGGCTATGCCTTCAAGGTGGACGTCACCTGCCTCCGGGGAGACAAGCTGGACCTTGCCATCCAGCATGGCCAGGCCTTCACGGTGCGGGACGAATACGATTCCTACAAGTACAAGAACTTCGAGGAAGGCAGCTACGAGGCCCGTCCGCTCCAGCACCAGGTCATTGCCGCCGGCCGCCGGGTGGCTCCGCCCCACACCCTCCAGCAGAAAAAAGCCTTTTACAAAGACAACCTCATGCATTTCAGCCCCGGCGAGCGCCGTCTCATCAATCCCCACTACTATAAGGTGGACATTTCGGACGACCTGTACGACACCAAGATGCGCATCATCGGCAAGCTGGTGAAGGAAATAGAGGAATTTAAGCTGTAGATGAAGGCGCGCTCCCTTGCTTTTCCCGTACTTTTTCGTTAAGTTTGCGCTTTAAAGACCAAGCATTATGAGAATCCCTGAATCCGAACTCATCATCAATTCCGACGGCTCCGTATTCCACATCCACCTCAAGCCGGAAGAACTGGCAGACAACGTGATCATGGTGGGAGACCCCGGTCGCGTGGACATGATTGCCGAATATCTCCAGGACGTGGAATTCCGCCACGCCTCCCGTGAATTCGTCTCGGTCACCGGCCGTTACAACGGAAAGCGCATCACCGCGCTCTCCCATGGCATCGGCCCGGACAACATAGACATTGTGATGACGGAACTGGACGCCCTGGCGAACGTAGACTTCGCCACTAGGGAAGTGAAACCCGAGCATAAGGCGCTCAACATCCTGCGTATCGGCACTTCCGGCGCCCTGCACGCAGACATTCCGCTGGGCAGCTACATCCTCTCGCACATGAGCGTGGGCTTCGACGGTGTCATGAACTGGTACGGTAACCGGGAAAAGGTGACCATTCCGGAGGTGGAAGAAGACTTCAAGAAGCACATGGGCTGGCTCCCCGTGCTGCCTTCCCCTTACTTCGTCCAGGCTTCACCGAAGATCATCAATATTCTCAAGGATGTCACCGTGAAGGGCGTAACCATCTCTGCTCCGGGTTTTTATGGCCCTCAGGGCCGTGTGGTCCGCATCCCGCTGGCCATGCCGGACATGCTGGAGAACATCGAGAGTTTCCGCTTCTCCGCCGGCGGGGAAGACTACCGCATCACCAACTTCGAGATGGAAAGCGCGCCGGTGGCCGGTTTTGCCGCCCAGCTGGGCCACAATGCCGCAACGGTCTGCTGCGCCATTGCCAACCGCTACCTGCAAAGCTCCAATCCGGACTACAAGCCGGCCATCCGCAAGCTCGTGGAACTTGCGCTGGACCGCATGAGCCGTCTGTAAGGAAAGGCTGTTTAATTGATTTTCAGGAGGTACTCTTCGGAGATGCCTCCTGTTTCTTTTAAGACCATCTTCTGGAGCCGGCCATTTTTGAGATAGTCCAGTTCCAGCCCGGTGAAACCCTGGAGGGGCGCCTTGCGGGCCTGGATGACCACATGCTTGCCGCCGCCTTTGGTGGCCGTGACCGTGCAGTCCGCATCCATTTCCTTGGCAATATCTTCATAGCGGCCGGCCAGGCTGTAGAGGATGGCGTTGCGCTGGGCCTTCACCTGTTTGTTGTTGTCTGTATTCACATCCAGGGCGGAACCCCTACGGTCCATCCGGAGAATGGGGCCGTCGATGATGAAATAGTCTCCGTCCGGCTGGGTATAGAGCATGGCCAGCTGGTCCGGTGCAGTATAGCTGACGGTTCCGGCGCTTTTGATGGTCTTGCCGGACAGCAGGGTTCTGGTCTGGGTGAAAGTCCCTTCAAGGGACTGGGCTCCGGCGGCCATGCAGGCCAGGAGCAGGGTGATCAATACGGTTATTCTTTTCATACGGACGTTTGTTTCTGCAAATACCGTGCAAAGTTAGCGACAATTTGGCAGGAAACCAATCGGGGCCCGATTGTTGTTTTAACGGAAAAACCTTATTTTTGTGGATATGCAATTACAAGTCTCGGAGGAACTCAACCTCGTCATCAAATACGCGCGGGAAGAAGCCATGCGCACCGGCAGTTACGGAATCGGCCCGGACCACCTGTTCCTGGGCATCATCCGGCATGAGGAAAACCTGGCGTTCAAGGCCCTGCAGAACCTGGGCGTGGAGCCGGCGGACCTCAAGCTCTTCATCGACCAGCGCATCTTTACCAACGAAACCATCCCTTACGACCAGCTGGAGCACATCAATTTTTCGCGCCAGGCGCAGAACGTGCTCAGCATTACGGTCATGGAAGCCAGCCGCCTCAAGAGCCCGGCTGCGGAGCCGCATCATCTGCTGCTGGCCCTCTGCCGCGTGACGGACAGTTACGGGCAGGTGTACCTGCGCAGCCACGGTATCGACTATGGCCGCCTCCTGGGGTACATGGAGGACGAGGGCATCCTGCGTCCCCGGAATGCCGCTCCGTCCTCCCAGGAGGAAACGCCCCGGCAGCCTTCCCAGGGGCCGGAGGAAGAGGATAGTGCAGACAAGAAGCTGGATATAGAGGAGTTCGCCTACGACCTCACCCGCGCGGCCCGCGAAGGCAAGCTGGACCCGGTGGTGGGGCGGGATACGGAGATTTCCCGGGTCATCGAAATCCTGGGCCGGCGCAAGAAGAACAACCCCATGCTCATCGGGGAACCCGGGGTGGGGAAGTCCGCCATCGTGGAAGGAATCGCCCAGCGCATCGCCTCCGGAGACATTTCGGCGGCCCTGGCCCGCAAGCGCATCCTTTCGCTGGACATTGCCTCGGTGGTGGCCGGCACCAAGTACCGCGGAGATTTCGAAAAACGCCTCAAGACCATCATCAAGGAGGCCAGCGAGAACCACGACATCATCCTTTTCATTGACGAGTTCCACACCATCGTGGGCGCCGGCGGCGCTTCCGGCAGCCTGGACGCGGCCAATATGCTCAAGCCAGCGCTCGCCCGCGGGGAATTCCAGTGCATCGGCGCCACCACCCTGGACGAATTCACCAAGATTGTGGAGAAGGACGGCGCCCTGGACCGCCGCTTCCAGAAGATTGTGGTGGAGGCCACCGGCGTGGCCGAATCCATTGCCATCCTCCAGCAGATCAAACCCAAATATGAGGAATTCCACGGCATTGCCTATACGGACGCCGCGGTAGAGGCCGCCGTGCGCCTGACGGACCGCTATATCACGGACCGCTCGCTGCCGGACAAGGCCATAGACGCCATGGACGAGGCCGGTTCCATGGTCCGCCTCTCCCTGAACGGAAAGAAAGGGAAGAAGGAAGTGGATGCGGAAGACATCGCCACGGTGGTGTCCAAGATGACCGGCATCCCGGTGAACAAAGTGGCGGAAAGCGAGGGCAACCGCCTGGTGAAGATGCGGGAAAAGCTCAAGCAGCGCATCATCGGCCAGGACGAGGCGGTGGAAACGGTGGTGCGGGCCATCCAGCGCAACCGCGCCGGCCTCAAGGACCCGAACCGTCCCATCGGCAGTTTCCTCTTCGTGGGGCCCACCGGCGTGGGAAAGACCCAGCTGGCCCGCACTCTGGCGGAATACCTCTTTGACAGCGAGGAGAACCTGGTGCGCATAGACATGAGCGAATACATGGAGAAATTCAGCGTTTCGCGCCTCATAGGGGCGCCTCCCGGCTACGTGGGGTACGAGGAAGGCGGCCAGCTGAGCGAGCGCGTGCGCCGCAAACCCTACTGCGTGGTGCTGCTGGACGAGATTGAGAAGGCGCATCCGGACATCTTCAACCTGCTCCTGCAGGTGATGGACGAAGGACGGCTCACGGACAGCAACGGGCGCGTGGTGGATTTCAAGAATACCATCGTCATCATGACGTCCAATATAGGTAGCCGGGAGGTGGAGGCCTATGGCAGCGGAATCGGTTTCGAGACGGCCGGGAGGAACCTCGATGTCAACCGCCGCAGCGTGGTGGAAAAGGCCATCCGGAAGGCCTTCCCGCCGGAATTCATCAACCGCGTGGACGAGCAGGTGTACTTCCATTCCCTGGGCCGGGAATCCATTGAGTCCATCATTGACATTGAGCTCAAGGACCTTCGGGACCGCGCCCGCGAGGCCGGCTACAAACTCACCATCACCCCTTCCGCCAAGCGTTTCATCGCCGATGCCGGCTATGACCCCGCCTACGGTGCGCGTCCGCTCAAGCGGGCGGTGATGCGCTATGTGGAAGACCCTGTGTCTGAGTTTATTATCGGAGACCGCATTCTGGTTTCCCGCAAGAGTGGCGGCTCGGAGCTGAGGACGCTCCGGGTGGCGCTGGCCCCCGACAAGGAGTCCACGGTGGTGGAGCTCAAGGAAGACTAGACGGTCTCAATCTCTTCCATTTCGAGCCCGAGGTCCCGGATCATGTCCCGGAGGGCTTGGAAGTTCGTATCCTCAGAAATCATGTTGTTGAGGGCGTCGATGTTGTACTCGGTGTTTCTCATGGCTTTGTCTTTTTGTTTCTGGTGCAAAGGTACGCCCTCCTTGCGCCAGAGCGCTGCGCAAGCTAGCATTTTTCCACTTGTTTTATCCGATATTTTTGCTTATCTTTGTATGTTTATAAGAATGACAAGAAAAGATGGATAACAACGAGGAGAAAAACCCGCTGGAAGAGCCGCAGGAGAGCGGTTACATCGAGCAGGTAGAGATTGATCACGAAATGCGTACGGCCTACATCGACTACTCCATGTCGGTGATTGTGTCGCGTGCCCTGCCGGACGCCCGGGACGGCCTCAAGCCGGTCCAGCGCCGCGTCCTGTTCGGCATGGACAACATGGGCCTCAGTTATGGCGGACAGACCAAGAAGAGCGCCCGTATCGTGGGCGAAGTCATGGGTAAGTTCCACCCGCACGGAGATTCCAGCGTGTACGACGCCATGGTGCGCCTGGGCCAGGACTGGAACCAGCGCTATCCGCTGGTGAAGGGCCAGGGCAACTTCGGCAGCGTGGACGGGGATTCCCCGGCGGCCATGCGTTATACGGAGGCCAAGCTCCAGCGCATGGCGGAAGACGTGCTGGGAGACATGGACAAGGATACGGTGGACATGGCGCTCAATTTCGACGACACGCTGGAAGAACCCACCGTCCTTCCCACCAAGGCGCCCCTGCTGCTGCTGAACGGCGCCTCGGGCATTGCCGTGGGTATGGCCACCAACATGGCCCCGCACAACCTCGGGGAGTGCTGCGAAGCCATCTGCGCCTATATCGACAACCCGGAAATTACCACCGATGAGCTCATGCAGCACATCAAGGGGCCGGATTTCCCCACGGGCGGCCTGGTCATGGGCAAGAGCGGCATCCGGGAGGCCTACGAGACCGGCCGCGGCCGCGTGGTCATCCGTTCCAAGACGGAAATCGAGGTGGACGACAAAGGCCGGGAGACCATCGTGGTCACCGAAATCCCGTACATGGTGAACAAGCGGGAGATGATTGAAAAGATCGCCCAGCTTTCGGACGAAAAGAAAGTGGAGGGCATCTCCTATATCAACGACGAAAGTTCCCGCGGGGAAACCCGCGTGGTCATCCGCCTCAAGCAGGGCACCAACTCCGGGGTGGTCCTCAACCTGCTGTACAAGTACAGCCCGCTCCAGAGCAGTTTCTCGTTCAACAACGTGGCTCTTGTGAACGGCCGTCCCCGCACCCTCAGCCTCAAGGAAATCATCGGCCATTTCGTGGAATTCCGCCACGAGGTGGTGGTGCGCCGCACCCGCTTCGAGCTGGACAAGGCCCTCAAGCGCGCCCATATCCTGGAAGGCCTCCTCAAGGCCATGGACATCATTGACGAGATTGTCCACATCATCCGCTACGAGACCAAGAACCGGGACGACGCCAAGCAGATGCTGCAGGACCGCTACGGCTTCACCGAGCCCCAGTCGGCCGCCATCATCGCCCTCACCCTGGGGCAGCTCACCGGCCTGGACCGGGAAAAGCTCCGCAACGAGTACGAGGACCTCATGCGCTTCATCGACCGCTGCAACCAGATCCTGGGTTCGGTGGAAGAGCAGTTCAACGTGGTGAAGGCGGAGACCCTGGACCTCAAGGCCCGCTATGCAGACCCTCGCCGCACGGAAATCACCCTTTCGGAAGACGAATTCAACCCGGAAGACTTCTATGCAGATGAGGATCAGGTGATTACCATTTCCCACCTGGGCTACATCAAGCGCACCCCGCTCACCGAATTCCGCACCCAGAACCGCGGCGGGGTGGGCATGAAGGGCAGCGCCACGCGGGACGAAGACTTCATCGAACACATCTACATTGCCAATACGCACAGCACCATGCTCCTGTTCACCCAGAAGGGCCGGTGCTACTGGCTCAAGGTCTATGAGATCCCGGAAGGCAACCGCACCTCCAAGGGCCGCGCCATCCAGAATATCCTCATGATTGAGCCGGACGACAGCGTGCGGGCCTACCTCAACGTGAAAACGCTCAAGGACGAGGAATTCATCAACAACAACTTCATCATGATGGTCACCCGCCAGGGCGTGGTGAAGAAGACCTCGCTGGAGGCCTATTCCCGCCCGCGCCAGAACGGCGTGAACGCCATCAACATCCGGGAAGACGACGAACTGCTGGAGGCCATCCTCACCAACGGACGCTGCAATATCATGATTGCTGCCCATGGCGGAAGATGCGTAAGGTTCGATGAATCAGAGGCAAGGCCCCTCGGCCGTACCTCCACCGGCGTCCGTGGCATCAATCTTGATGAAGGGGACTACGTGGTGGGTGTCGTCTGCCAGGATCCCCAGGCGGAGGACGCTGCCAAACACCAGGTGCTGGCCGTTTCCGAAAATGGATTCGGCAAACGTTCAGAACCGGAAGATTACCGCCAGACCTCGCGTGGCGCAAAGGGTGTGAAGACCCTCAACATCACCGAGAAGACCGGACCGCTGGTAGCCATCAAGAACGTCACGGACGAAGACGACCTCATGATTATCTGCCGCTCCGGAATGACCATCCGAATGCCTGTCGACACCATCCGTGTCGCCGGACGTGCCACTCAGGGCGTCAAGCTCATCAACATACGGGAAGGGGACGCCATCGCCGCCATCTCCGTGGTCGCGCACAACGAAGAGGAGAACCCGGAGGCACCGGAAGTCCCGCCTGCAGAACCTGTAACGGAATAATCATATCAAAAACACTATTTTAATACCATGAAAAAGCTATTTCTCGTACTCGCTCTGGCCTGCTCGCTGCAGGTAGCGTATGCACAGAAGGCCGATGCCGACATGCAGAAGGCCGTGGACAAGGCCCTGGCGGCATCGCAGGATGCCAAGAAGGGCCAGAAGGCCAAGACCTGGATGGACCTGGGCAAGGCTTACATGGCCGCCTATGCCAACCCTACCGCCAACATCACTCCCGGTATCGACAAGAACACCTTCGCCATGATGAACAAGGAGAAGCCCCTGTCGGTGAGTAATGTGGTGCTGGACGGCCAGCCCTTTGAAAAGATGGAATTCAGCCACGCCAATGTCTATTTCAACGCGGCCGGCGTGCTGGTCTTCTCGGAAGTGACCCATCCGTCCGTTCCCGGAGACCTGCTGGGCGGCGCTTCCCAGGCCTACGCCAAGGCTTTTGAGCTGGGCGCCAAGCAGGAGGACGTGGTGGCCAAGATGAAGGAAGTGGTGGACGCCTATTACAACGACGCTTTCACCGCCTACACCATGGGCGACATGGCCCGCGCCAGCAAGCTTTTCGAAGGTTCCTACCTGGCTTCGGTAATGCCTCCTTATGCAGAGACCAATATCGACGCCGCCTACAACGCCGCTTTCACCGCCCTGGCCGGCAAGGACTATGACCAGGCCGAAAAGTACTACAAGACCTGCCTGTCAAAGGGTTACACCTCCGACGGCAACGTGTTCGCCTCGCTTTCCGAGTGCGCACTGGCCAAGGCGGACACCCTGAGCGCCAAGTCTTATCTGGCCACCGGCCTCACCCAGTTCCCGGACAACGCCGCCATCCTCACCAACCTCATCAACCTGTATCTCCAGACCAAGGAAGATCCGGCCAAGATTGTGGAACTGCTGGACGAAGCCAAGAAGGCCATGCCGGACAACCCTTCCCTCTACTATGTGGAAGGCAACATCTACTCCGGTATCAAGGACTATGAGAAGGCCGAGGCCGCTTACGACAAGGCGCTGGAAATCAGTAGCGTGTACGACATGGCATACTACGGTAAAGCCAATGTGGCGCTCAAGAAGGCGGAAGACCTCATTGAGGAGCGCGACGCCCTGGATGTCCGCGAGTGGAAGAAGTACGACGAACTCACCCTGAAGGTGGTGGAGACCTACAAGAGCGCCATCGCCCCCTTCGAGAAGTGCTACGAAGTGAGCCAGATCCCCGAGGTGAAGGCCGCCGCCGCAGACTTCCTCAAGCACCTGAACTTCCAGCTCCGCAACGAAGATCCCAAGTTCCAGGCAGACTATGAGAAGTGGGAGAAGATTGTGAATCCCGAATAAGCTTACTCAGCAGCCTTATCCGTTGTCCGGGTCTTTTCGAAGGCCCGGACAATTTTTGTCACCAGGGGGTGACGGACGATGTCGTCGGCCGTGAAGCGGATGGTGGCGATGCCTTTGATGCCTTCCAGCAGTTTGATGCCCGCCAGCAGGCCGCTGTCTTCCCGGTGTGGAAGGTCTATCTGGGTGGCGTCTCCCGTGACCAGGAACTTGGCGCTGGGCCCCATGCGGGTGAGGAACATCTTGAGCTGCCCCAGATTGGTGTTCTGGGCTTCGTCCAGGATGACGCAGGCGCGGTCCAGGGTGCGGCCGCGCATGTATGCGAGCGGCGCAATCTGGATGGTTCCGTCGGCCATGAACTCCTGCAGGCGCTTGGAGGGAATCATGTCCGAGAGGGCGTCGTACAGGGGCTGGAGATACGGGTCCAGCTTGTCCTTGAGGTCTCCGGGCAGGAACCCCAGGCGCTCGCCGGCTTCTACGGCGGGGCGGGTGAGGATGATACGCTTGATTTCCCGGTTCTTGAGGGCGCGGACGGCGAGGGCGATGGCCATGTACGTCTTGCCGGTTCCGGCCGGGCCGATGGCGAAGATGAGGTCGTGCTCGAAGTAGGCCTTCACGAGGTCCTGCTGCGTTTTGTTGCGGGCGCGGATGGGCTTTCCGTCCGTTCCATGGACGATGATGGCGTCCGATGCGGGCCGGAGGGTGTCCGCTCCCTTTCCGGCGAAGATGTCTTCTACGTCGTAAGCGGTGAGGTTCATCTTGCGGTGGCGCCGCTCCACCAGTTCCGCAAAGCGGATGTTGAACTCCGCAATGTCGCTCTCCCTGCCTTCCAGGATGAGCTGGTTGCCCCGTGCGACCACCTTGAGGTGGGGAAAATAAGAGCAGAATTCCGTGAGAATCTTGTTGCCCACCCCATAGATTTCAATGGGGTCCATGGCCTCCAGCGTAATCGTTTTCTTCATACAGGACAAAGATAGTTCATATTTTTGGAAAAATGATTAATTTTGCAGAATAAGGGGATTCTTCGCCCCTACGGGGCTCAGAATGACAGGAGCGGCCCGGGGCTCAGAATGACAGGAGCAGCCCGGGGCTCAGAATGACAAAGGATATGAAAAGGTTATTAATACTTTTGGCGGCGTGCGCGGTTCTCTTCCAGGGCTGCGACTTTGTCCGCACCCTGGCCGGCAGGCCCACGGCGGCCCAGGTGGAAGCCATCCGCAAGGAGCGGCTGGCTGCGGAAGAGGCCCGTCACCAGGCCCGGCTGGATTCCATGAAACGGGTCCAGCAGCAGATGGCGGACTCGCTGGCCGCCCTGGAAAGCTATCTCCTGGATTCCCTTTCCCAGGCCAAAGGCACCATCCTGAATCCGTCCAAGCTGGGCGGCCTGTTCACCACCCGGCTGGACACCAAATACTGCATTGTGGTGGGCGCCTTCCGCAACCGCAGTTATGCGGAACGGAAACTCAAGGCCTGCAACGAAGCCGGCTACACGGCCACCATCATCAGTTTCCGGAACGGGCTCAACGCGGTGTCGGTCTGCCCGTCGGACAACCTGAACGAGACGTTGAAAACCCTCCGGCAGCTGCGTGGAAACGGCATCTGTCCGCAGGATGGCTGGATACTCGTAAACGAATGAGCATCAAGAAACTGCTTCTCGCCGCAGCGGCGTTTCTGCTGCTGGGCGCAACAGGGCTGCACGCCCAATACCGCAATCCCTTGCAGGACCTGGAGGATTCAGAGACCGTCCGGGCCCTCAAGGAGCATGTGGGCTATCTTTCCAGTGCCGAACTGGAAGGCCGGAAGGCCGGCGGGGAAGGGGAGCGGCTGGCCGCCCAGTACCTGGCGGCACAGCTCCGGGAGCAGGGAATCGACGTCCTGTCGGCCGGCAGCTCCTTCGGAATCGCCCGGGAAGGAGGGGACACGCTCCGCTCCTGCAATGTGGTGGGCCTCCTGGAAGGCTGGGACAAGAGTCTCCGCGGCCATTACATTGTGGTGGGCGCCCGCATGGACAACCTGGGGAAAGACACGCTCATGGTAGACGGCGTCCCCGTCCCCCGCATCTACTACGGGGCCAACGGCAACGCTTCTGGCATGGCCCTCCTCCTGGAACTGGCCCGCAAACTGTCCTATGCCCGCACCCTCCTCCGCCGGAGCATGCTCTTCGTGGGCTTCGGGGCCTCGCTGGAATCATTTTCCGGGGCCTGGTACTTCCTCAACCGCAGTTTCGCGGAGGATGTCTCCAGCATCGACGCCATGGTGAACCTGGACATGCTGGGAACGGGAGATGCTTCTTTCCAGGCCTATACGGCTTCCAATGAAGACCTCAACACCCTCGTGCATGCCCTCCAGGGGGAACTCCTGCCCGTGCAGGCGTCAATCGCCACGCAGGAGCCTTACCCCGGAGACCATACCGCCTTCTATGACAAGGAGATTCCCGCCGTGCTGTTCACCACGGGCCGTTATCCGGAGCACAGCACGGGGCGGGACAACTTCAGCATCATCGACTTCGATTCCATGGAGCGGGAGCTGGAATACATCTACAGCTACGTCCAGCGCCTCTGCAACGGCTCCCGGCCGCTTTTCCGGAACCGGGACGCCGCCCGCGGGGAGAAAGTTCCCGCAGGGGTCTATGCCTACAGCGACGTGGACGCCAAGCCCCTTTTCCTGAATTCGGACGACCCCAACACCTTCCTGGAACGCTGGGTGTATCCCTACCTCAAATATCCCCGCTATGCGCAGGAAAACGGCATCCAGGGACGTGTGCTGGTCGATTTCATCGTGGATGAGAAGGGACGGGTGACGGACGTGAAGGTCTCGCGCGGGGTGCATGCCTCGCTCGACGAGGAAGCCGTGCGGGTGGTGGCCGCATCGCCCAAGTGGCGGCCGGGCCGCCGGCATGGCAAGAAAGTGAAGGTGGCCGTCACCGTGGCGGTGGATTTTCGCCTCACCAAAGAGCGCGGCAGTTTTGGAATTAACGGAAAAACAATTGGTAATTAGTTACTTACAATATGGATTATCATTTTTCAGAGATTGAGAAGAAATGGCAGGAGCGCTGGGCACGGGAAAAGACCTACGCCGCCGCCACCAGCAGCGACAAGCCCAAATACTATGTGCTGGACATGTTCCCCTATCCCAGCGGGGCCGGCCTGCACGTGGGGCATCCGCTGGGCTACATAGCCAGTGATATCTTTGCGCGCTACAAGCGGCTCAAAGGCTTCAATGTGCTCCATCCCATGGGGTACGATGCCTTCGGTCTTCCGGCCGAGCAGTACGCCATCCAGACCGGCCAGCACCCGGAAATTACCACCAGGGCCAATGTAGACCGCTATCGCAGCCAGCTGGACCGGATTGGCTTCTCTTTTGACTGGGACCGTGAATTCCGCACCTCAGACCCGGACTATTACAAGTGGACGCAGTGGGCCTTCCTCAAGATGTTCGGCAGCTGGTACGACAACGCCGGGCAGAAAGCCCGCCCCATCGAGGAGCTGGTGGCCGCCTTCGAAAAGGGCGGTTCGGCGGCCGTGGATGCCGCCTGCTCGGACGGCCCCGCCTTCACGGCGGAAGCCTGGAAAGGCTTCTCTGAAAAGGAGAAGTCGGATGTGCTCATGCGCTATCGCATTGCCTATCAGGGAGAAAGCACGGTGAACTGGTGCCCGCAGCTGGGAACGGTCCTGGCCAACGATGAAGTGAAGGACGGCTTCTCCGAGCGCGGCGGTTTCCCGGTTTTCCAGAAGAAGATGACCCAGTGGCAGCTCCGCGTGTCGGCCTATGCCGGACGCCTCCTGGAGGGCCTGGACCGCCTGGACTGGACAGATTCCCTGAAGGAGATGCAGCGCAACTGGATCGGCCGTTCGGAAGGCGCGGAGATGGTCTTCCCCGTGGAATGCGACGGAAAGAAGTATGACATCACCATCTTCACCACCCGGGCCGACACGGTCTTCGGCGTCACCTTCATGGTGCTCGCCCCGGAGAGCGAATGGGTGCCCAAGCTCACGTCCGCCGGGCAGAAAGAGGCCATGGAGGCCTATCTGGAGCAGGTGAAAAAGCGCACCGAACGCGAACGGATGGCCGCCAAGGCCGTGACGGGCGTATTCAGCGGTGCCTATGCCACCAACCCGCTCACCGGCGATAAGGTGCCGGTGTGGATTTCGGAATACGTGCTCGCCGGCTACGGGACGGGCGCCATCATGGCCGTCCCCGCCCACGACAGCCGGGACTATGCCTTCGCCCGCAAATTCAACCTTCCCATCATCCCGCTCATCGAGGGGGCTGATGTTTCCGAGGAAAGCCTGGATGCCAAGGAAGGCGTCATGTGCAACAGCGGCTTCCTCAACGGCCTCACGGTGAAGGAGGCCATCCCGGCCGCCATCGACTATGTGGAGAAGCATGGGATTGGCCACCGCAAGGTCAACTACCGCATCCGGGATGCCATTTTCTCCCGCCAGCGCTACTGGGGAGAACCTTTCCCCATCTATTACAAGGACGGCATTGCCACGCCCATCCCCCTGGAAGACCTCCCGCTGGAACTGCCGGAGATTGACCAGTACAAGCCCACCGAGGACGGCCAGCCGCCGCTCGCCCGCGCCAAGGACTGGACGTACAAGGGCTATCCGCTGGAAACCAGCACCATGCCGGGCTTTGCCGGCTCCAGCGCCTATTACCTCCGCTACATGGACCCGCACAACGCAGAGGCCCTGGTGAGCCGGGAGGCCGATGAATACTGGCGCAGCGTAGACCTCTATGTGGGCGGGACGGAGCACGCCACCGGCCACCTCATCTACAGCCGCTTCTGGGACAAGTTCCTCTACGATCTGGGCTATGTCTGTGAGGATGAGCCGTTTAAAAAGCTCATCAACCAGGGCATGATCCAGGGCCGGAGCAACTTCGTGTACCTGATTCCGGGCACCAGCAAGTTCGTTTCGGCCGGCCTCAAGGACCAGTACG
>JAEEGL010418093.1_pt1 | contig 73414 bp, 110 predicted proteins | sample 9134231 | NCBI WGS metagenome assembly JAEEGL01 (sample SAMN16246548, study PRJNA631951) | gut metagenome | biome: gut microbiome; feature: rumen; material: fiber-attached | host: Bos | place: Iran: Karaj | collected 2018-10 | reverse complement strand
CGAATCTTAATTATCGGTCCGTCCCCTTTGTTTTTCTCGGAAACTTTCCATACCTTTGCATTCCCACGCGGAATTAGCTCAGTTGGTAGAGCGTTGGCTTCCCAAGCCGAAGGTCGCGAGTTCGAACCTCGTATTCCGCTCACCTCAATGGATGCCTCCTGCACGTTCGCAGGGGGCTTTTTTATGCTTGCACCTTTTTGCTCTTTTTTGCACCTTATTATACAATAATTACTACTTTTGCACGGAAAACACCGCAAATCCACCGCAACGCATTACATCATGAAGACCAGACCGTACCACGACACCCGGCACACGAAAAGGGCCGAGGACAAGCCAGCTTCAGTCAAGATCGCCATCAATCACAGAGGAAGCAGCGGGTATGTATCGACGGGGATTTCACTCCTGCCCGGCCAATGGGATCACGGGGTTGTCGTCAAGCATCCGAACAGCACGAACCTGAACATCAGGATACGCGACAGATGGAACGCCGTCGACCGCACGCTTGACGTGCTGCGCAAGGAGGGGAAGTTGAAAGGTCTTTCGGCGAGCGCGATGGCGAGGCTCGTCGAGGAGAGGATCGAACAGGACGAAGTAGGAGCGCCAGACCTTTTCATGCCACGGCTCCGGGCGTACATCGAGAGGCAGACGAAGCAGGGGACCATCATAACATACAAGCAGACCGAGAAGAAGGTCATAGCCTTCTGTGAGTCCGAGGACCCGCAGACGCACCGCCGGCGGACCGACCCGGAGGCCCTGTGCTTCTCTGACATCAACCAGGACTGGCTCTGGAACTTCGACAAGTTCATGGCCAAGAGCGCTCCGAACCCGAATGCGAGAAACATCCATCTTCGGAACATCCGCGCCGTGTTCAATGATGCTATCGCCGACGGCGCCACCGATGCCATCTACCCTTTCAAGAAGTTCAAGATCACCCCGGTTGCGACTCCGGACCTGTCAATGACCCTGGACGATCTGCGAACCTTGTGGCACTTCGAAGGGCCGGCGTGGTTGCAATACTATGTGGATATGTTCAAGCTGTCATTCCTTCTTTGCGGGATCTATATCGTTGACCTGGCAAAACTGAAGAAACTTACCAGGGGCAGGGTAGAGTTCGAACGGACTAAGACGGGTATGCCAGTGTCGGTTCTGGTCCAGCCCGAGGCGGCGGAGATAATCGCGAAGTACAGGGGTGAAAAGTACCTGGTGAGCATCCTGGACCGTTTCAAGAACTACAAGGACTTCCTTCACAGGATGAATGAGAACTTGCAAAAGGTGGGGACCACGTACAATCCGCACACGAAGAAGAGGGAGGGCGAGGCCCTGTTCCCGGATCTGACTTCGAAGAGTGCGAGGTACACCTGGTCTACGCTCGCGGCTGAGCTGGATATCCCCGAAAGGACCGTCGGAGCTGCGCTCGGGCATGCCACCGGGTCAGTGACAAGCATCTACATCCGAACCGACATGAGGAAGAAAGTGGACGAGGCCAACCGCAAGGTGATCGACTACGTCCTCGATGACAGAAAATGAATGACGCTGTTTTCTGTCGGATTATTGCTACATTTGTTGTGTTTTCCAAATGTAATGCGAAAATCCTCCCGACACGCGAAAGCGGCGGGGGGATTTGTCGTTCGTATCGATACCTCACGGCATCGGCGGCTATGGTAAAAACGGTTATTTCGAGGAGTTGAAATAGCACCAGATCTTCGAGGAGCCGAAAGGGTTGTCCTCGTCCTGGAGCCAGTTCAGGGCCAGGCGGACGATCCGTTCGTTCCTCATGTCGTCATCGTCGTCCGGGAACCACTCGGACAGGACACCACAGTTGTCGGACTTGATCATCGACATCGTGACCATCCAGTCCCAGCAGTTGTAATCCGGAATCTCGTCCTTGTGCTCGTTATAGAGCGAGCGGAGCGCGGCGTCCGGCCAGTACGGCGCGTAGTGTTTCTCTCCGTCTTCATCCTTATAGTACATCTTCGAGATGTCCTCCCTGGCGAAATCCTCGTTGTAGTGCTTCCCGGACATGACGCCGTACACCTTGCGGATGAGGGCGTTCTTCTCGGGGGTGGTCATCGTGTTCTCGATGGCGTCGGAGACGAGGGAGAGGGTCGACCACATCGCACCCTCGCCCTTCCCTTCCCCGTACTTCTTGGTGAGCTCGTAAAGTGTCATGGTTTATCTACATTTCGGACACCTCATCGTCTGCGGCTTCGGCGTGGTCGTCTGGACCGGCTTCGGCATCCGGAGCGGTGTCATCGGTTTCGGTGATTGCTTCATAGCATGTGTTATAGAGTTTCGCAAGCGCATCATATATCAACGAAAGCCACAGAGCGGAGTAAGATGAAAGAAAGGAGGCGGCGACCGACCGGATGATCCCGTGCCCGGAGATAAGCAGCAGCACCAGTACGGACCAGAAGGTGCAACAGCGGGGGCAGGACAGGATCTCCGAACGGACCCCGATGCGTTCCTGTATCGCATGGGAAAGGCCCATCTGGATGAACAGGACGCAACTGACCGTCAGCAGTGCCACCTCCTCGATCATCTTACGCGGTCGCGAGGTTGAACGATCCGACCAGGGACACGGCGTTCGTGATGTTGCAGCAGTCCTTCAGGTTGGTCGGCGACGCAATCGTCTCGCCTGCGGTGACGGTGGGCGCGGTGGCGCTGGCGACCGGGACGCTCACCGTAGCCCAGATGTTCTCCGTCACGGGGCAGTTGCATCCGCATCCGCAGTTCTGGTTGTTCTTGTGCGGCATGTAGGTGCAAGTCCCGGTGATCAGGACGTCCTGGACATAGGTGTCGTTTCCGACAGCCTGGGGAGCGCCGACGGCCTTGTAGTTCAGGTCCGCCTGGACGGGGTAGGCTCCGTTGGCGCAGATCTTTCGGTTTCCGCAGGTGTAATGGGTGAGGTCGACCACGTAGGTCGCATCGGTGGCGGTGGCACCGGGGGCAGGGATGCACGTGTTGACGAAGGTCTGCCCGTTGTAATTGTTACAAGCCATAGTAGGTTGGATGGATTAAGGGTTGTCCGGCTCCCTATTCTCTGCACCGGAGCCTTTCTGTGCACTATCCTCCAAAGGGTTGATGATGTCTTGCGGCTCGAACTTGGACAGCATGGCGTCCAGGCGGTCCAGCCTGTTGACGATTGCTTCCTGGTTAAGCATGATAGCGTAGGTCCGTTGGGCGGAGCAGTAGACCTGCTGCTGGAATGAGCACTTCAGGCACTCGCCCGTACACTTGTTCTCTGCCATATCAATTCTTGAAATAGTTTGTCACGAAATAGTTGTCCTTGAACTTCAGGATGGCAGCAACGATCCTGTCCGCTGTCACGGCGACCCCTTGTTTCGCCTTCTCGGAGATGAATGACTTGATCATCGCCGATGCCCGGTCCGCCTCCTCCTGGGAGTTTGCGTACACGTTGAACTTGACCTCATAACCGCCCATGCCACTATCCGTTTATGGGAGGAAGCGGGCTGGCCGGAGGAACGGCCGCGCCGCCCTTCCTGGACGCTATGATCCCGCGGACGAAGTCGACGGCCTGGCCGATCATGTCCTGGTTCTCGCGGAACCATCCGAACACACCGTTCGCCTGCTCCCCGAAGTTCTGCATGAATGATCTGGAGGCCGGCTCGACATCCGGCACGCCGTCCATGTCCTTCATCAGGAAGTTGTACATCTTTTCGGCCTTGTCCACGTCAAGGTTGGACAGGAAAAGGCACTGCTGCTTGAGTGCCGCCTTGCTGGTCGGTTTGATCATCCCTATCATCTCCACGAGGCGTTCTTGTTTCTTCTTTCGGTTGAACATCTTGTAAAACCTGGTCCATATCTACAAAATGAAAAGAATGGCGGGACGGGCACATTACCGCCCCGCCTTGGTCGTCGAACGCTGGCTACGCACCGCAACCAGGGCAGCCGCACGGCTGAGGGGCCGAGTAGATGCTGACCGGAGTGGGGTTCAGGGATGCGCGACCCGTGACGAAGTCACTGTAGGTCTGCTGCATCACGTTCTGGATGCTGGAGAGCTCTGCTGGCTGCCGCTCACGGTGTCATTGACCGTCTGGGTGAGGGTGACGCCCTGGGCGACGCGCTCGGCGCGTTCGGTACCAAGCAGGTTGGCGAGGCTGGCGATCTGCTGGTTGTTCGCGGCGAACTGGGCGGTGGCGAGGTCGCGGACGCCGTTGGATTTCGCGTTGGCGAAAATCGGGGCGAAGATCCATCCGCCGATGGCGGCGGCCAGGCCGACGCTGCCGAGCACGATTCCGGTGACGGCGGCTCCGTTCGGTCGACGGGCGGCCATCTCATTCAGCTTCACATTCTCGTAGGGAGAAAGACCCCACATCATGTGATTCATCATTTCTTCTGCCATAGCAAAGAGGATTAAGGGGTTGTACAATGGTTCGGTGAATCAATCACCATCGCAAAGTTGCCTTATTCCCATGTGGCAGGAAACTTTGTTGCAAATTGGTGTGCGAATTATTCTATCTTGCTGATTGGTAATTATTTCTTTGCAACATCACGCCATTTCTCGGGGATGATCCTGGAGAACTTCAGGAAGGAGAACATGACCATTCTTCTTGGCTTGTCCATCATCTTCCGGTTGATGACGGACCGGACGTTGACCGGAGACTGTCGGTAGTATTTTGCAAAGTCATCGGATGTTCCAGATATGGGCAAGTTGTCCTCGATGAGCTTCACAAATGCCTGCTCTTCCTCGAGGGTCAGCTTATCATTATCAACCTTGTAACGAAGGAATCCGAGGAAATCGGAAAGGATTCTTTTAACAAGTTTTTGATTATCTGGCATATTGTTGTATTTTTGCATAGTACCACCAATTTAGCGCACCCTCTACTGAAGGAGCATTAGCCCTCGGCCAGTAGCGGATGCGCTGATTTGTAATTGGTGGTACTTTTACAGATATGTCCGGGGGCTTTTTTATACACCTCCCTCGTGGGTGATCGGGAAGATCTCTACTTCGCCTGAACGATGTTGAACCGGACGGAGCCCCTGGCGAACGGTCCGAAACGGATATCGCCGCCCGCGTAAAAAGCGCCGTAGCCGGCCTCCGGCACGAAGCGGAGCCTCCGGTCGGAACTGATTGAGATGTCCGCCCCGAGGCCAAGTGAGGCCCCGGCAACGCCCGGAATCGCGAACACCGCAGCGCTCGGATACAACGTCCATTTGAAGTCGCGGAACACAGGCTCGGTTTTCGTCACGACGTCCGTTTCGGTGAACGACTTGTGCCAAAGAAGGTCCACGTCGTAGCCACGCACCAGCATCTCGTACGTCTTTCCGTCGCCGAATTTATAGTCTTGCAACGGGACGACGATGAACGCCGTGTCGTGGACGTACACCAGCTCCGGCCCCCGGGCGAGACTGTCCTGGAGCTCCTCGATCGTTGCGAAGTACCGGCGGAGTTGTTGCGAAGTACCGGCCGGCACCAGCTCGAAGCCGGCCGGTACGATGGACTCCGGGAGAGGGCTGTCAACCGTGACGGTGTCCCAGATGCGGAGCGTGTCGGTCTGCGGAACGGGAGTCCTGGAGAATCGGTGCTCAGTCACGAAACCGAGTACGATGCCGAGGCACAGAGCCACCGCCACGGAAACAACGGGCGCCTTACTCATTCTTGGTGACGAGCTTCTTCACTGTCGGGAAGGAAAAAGCCCCGAGGACCACGGTTGCAGCGACCATCGCCACGGATTTTGCGGTGATGGAGAGGACAAGTCCGCCGATGAGTCCGCCGGCCCAGAGAATCACCGCGATGCAGATTGCGATTTTTTTCAAAAAATCCATAGTGTGTTGATTTAAGGGTTAATGGATATGTGTTATGGTGTAATACTGAGTTCGAGCAGTCCGTTGTTGTTACGCTTTGCGTAGTACCAGGTTGAGCCGTTGAGCATGATCCGCATCGTCCCGCCGGTGTTTCCGGTGGAAGATAACTCAAGGCCGACATCGTTGCAACGGAGCAGGAACGTCGCCGTCGTGCCGGAGATGAAGCACTTTAGCATCCGGTCCGAACCGAAGACAACCTGGAAACCATTTGAGCCTATCTCCGTTTTTTGATCGGAGTAGTAAATATGAAGGCTTTGTCCCATGGTTATTTCGGTCGTCAGCCGGTACGACTCCCCGGACGCATCGGCGAGTCCGTAGATGAACATCTCGGCCCATATCTTTACGACATGCGGATCTGGAGATGCGCCCACAGGAACGGATATCGAAGGGACAGTTACCCGCTGGTTGAACCATCCGCTTGTTACGCTTCCGACTCTTCCAATGGTACCCTGGACCAGATTCTCGGATTTTTGAATGCCGTCCACCTCCCATCCGAAACGGATGATGACGGCACCCTGTGCATTTCCGGCATACGGATCTGTAATTCCGCCCTCCACGAGGAATTGTGTTTCGGGAATCTGCAAGGTCGCGCCATTCGCACAGGAGAACGAGACTCCAGAGCTCGAACCGATATACTGTGCTCCGGTCCCGTTATAGGTTCCGTTACCACTCACTATACTATCAGTCTGCCGGAATGTTACATCAAACGAAGCGTTGGAACCGGAGAGGTTTTCGCCTGTAATTAGTAATTTTTCTCCGTTCGCATCGAACATCTGCAAGACGTTCTCGGATATCTGGACCCGCTTCCCGGTCCCGCCCTTCCCGGCCGTGTTCAGTTGCGTTACCCACAGGTTCTCGATGAACGCCAGTCCGGTCGCGAGGTTCGGAAGGGAGGCCGCGAACATCGACCATTTCGACGATCCCGAAACCGGGTCGTCCGGCGCAATGCCGCCGAACTCGCCAGCCGTCGAAAGCGCGATGTACCACATGCCATTGTAGTAGACAACGTCCCGTCGGTCGGAATTGCCGTAATAAGTCTGGTTGATGACGTTTCCATTGTTATCAAGGTCGTACTCTCCCTGTTCGTTCTTGTTATAGAAGCCGCGATTCACGAGCATCGCGCCAGGGGAGCCATTCGTTCCGTTCGTCGGGAAATACTGAGCCGAGTAGAACTTGTCCGGCGATTTGTTCTGGTCCGTGTATGTTATGGTCGTTCGTGTCCAGACGTAGTTGCCGGCTCCGACGTTGGTCGGGTAGGAGGTGTGTCCATCGAAGGCGCTGTCAGCCGGGTGATTGCTACCATCCGAGGAGACAGCGTATTCATCAACGATGGAGGAGATACCGTTGCCCTCGTCACCGTTCTTCCCGTCCACCACGATGGGGACCGTTTCTTGGTCCAGCAGGACTGTCCGGGAAGAGTCCGTGTACCAATAGAAAATGATTTTTCCGTACGACTTGGCGTCGGCGTTGACAGAAACTCCGCCGGAGGACGGGTACTCCTCGGGGTTACCGCTGGATTTCCGCCGGAAGCAGAGATACCCGGAATTGTACGGTGCGAAGTTACCGCCCTTGCCAACATATCTGGTACAGTTCACCGTGCCCGGAGAGTATGATATCGTGCCATCGTTGTTCCTGGAACCCTTCACGACGTTCGCGTCTGGCATGAGCCGGTACACCGCGCCGTCCTCCCCGTCCTTGACCGGGATAATCGTGAACGTGAGTTCGCGCTCTCCGTTCTGGCCGCACTGAACATTGATCGTAATCGGAACATGCTGAACCGATGTGAAGTCAGTATCTGCAGCAATCGCTATCTTGAGGTCGATCGTCTGGGCGCTGACAGTGATGTACGACCCCGAAACGATGGACGACCACGAGGACGATCCGGTAGAACGGAGAACCCCAATCTTTGCCGAGAACGCAGAAGGCACGGCCGCCTTGATCCCGGTGATGTTCGTCGCGGAAATGCCGAGGAACGCGCTGATGGTCGTGAAGAGGTCAACGGCCACGCTGAGAACCGCGTCGCTGCCGACGGCCACGCCGTCCACCTCGTTCGACAGATCCGTTGTGAGGCCCGGGGCCGCGTCGCCCTGCTCTCCCTTGATGCGGATGATGGTCCAGTCGGTCCAGACACCGTTCTTCTTCTCCCGTTCCGCCCGCCAATACATCTCCTTGAAACTGCGCGGCGTGGAGCCGGACGAGTACTTATCCAGAACCGGGTCGAACCAGACCTGATTGCTCGCCGGAGAACAGCCGTGCCGGTTTCCGTTCTCCCCATCTACGGGTATCGCCGGGTCCGCATCCGCCGTCTGCTTGTACGCGAACTCCACATCGTATGTGTCGGTGTCGGTCATCTGCCTGGGTCTGCTCCAACCTTCGCCCGAGCCGGAACCCGAGCCGGAACCCGAACCGCTTCCGGAATCACCGTAATAGAATGTACGCGTGGAGGCCCAAAGCATTTCCTCGCCATCAGGGATGTCGTCCTGCCAAGTGAGAACGTCACCGGACGCGGAGTCTGTATGCGTGGACGTCGGGAATGGGCTTCCGTAGTCACCGCCGGACGGAGTATTCTGCACCGTGTCCATTCTGTCGTTTGTACGCATGAACACCGTACTCTTGAAAGGGCCTGGCATGCCGTTCTCGCCGGCCGTTCCCCTTGCCAATACCTGCCAATAATCCGGATGCGACGGGTCGTTGCTCTCGCTGGCGTAAGATGGATTATTGTTGATGTACCGGTACGTGCTGATCGTTCCGTCGGGTGCCTGCCACCATACTTCATCGCCCTTTGCGTACTGAGTCCCGAGTGTCCACTGCCCGCACCACGCTCCCATCTCGGTGCGTTCGCCGGCCCCGTTCAAAACGAACGCCCCGCGGAGCGTTAGCACGTCGTTGATGAATTGCAAGTAGTTCCCGAGAGCGAACTGATTGTTGGCCAGGTCGAAATAGGAATCTCCGCTTGCGCTGCGAATGACGTCCGTCGTCACCTGCCCCGGGAGGATCTCAGTGAACCCGTACATCGGAGCGAACGAGCGCCCTCCTTCGTACTCGGAATTGAGGATGCCGACAAGGAGATAGTACCAGTGTCGTGTGACCCCGTCCGGCCCTACCTCCGTTTCCGGCTCGAGTTTTCGGGTCATCACTTTCTTGTTGTTCTCGTTCGCAAGGTAAAACTCGCCGGCGATATGCTCGCTCTCGTCTCCGGCCTCATTGTCAGCATCCACCTTTGCATAGACATAGAACGCCATCGCGGAGATGTCGTTCCCTTGCTCGTCCACCCCGGTAAGCGGGGCCGATTCAAACGAGTTCATGGTCCAGCGAAGATAATCGCTGTATGTCCGGGATTCGTTCGGCATGATATCCCGGATGCCGAGCGTCATGTGTTGGATAACACAGGCCGGCATTACCACCGTGTGGGTATCAGGGTCGTAGACGACCGGGTTTACCACCGGCGTCACGCACTGGCGCGTGGTCCAGAACTTGAATTGCAATGCCTCGTAGCCGACCAGCAGGGACATCGTTTCCACCGTGATCGGCTGGATTCCCTCGGAGAAGTAATCGATGGTGCCGGCCAGCATCGCGATGGTTTCCTTCGCATCACGGAACGAACGCTGGGAGAAACGCCGTCCGTCCTTGACCTGCTCCAGGACGTGTTCGTCCTCTGCCCGCAGCTTTGCCAGCATCGAACTCATTCCGCCCCTGACCGTTTCGTTGCTCAGCGTCAGTTCTGGAGCATAGGGGTTGTTTACCCACGTCTTGAGGCCAACGATACGGGTGACGATCGGTTCCGGCTGGATTTGCGCGTTCTGGAACGATATGCAACCGCCCAGGATCAACTTGCCGCCAATGTTCAGCCAGTTCCGCTTGGCGTACACGTCGTCTACAGTGCCCTTGAACGAGAACTGAGGGTCCATGTTCTCCCTGATGAACTTGACAGCGTCACGCAAGGCGTCAATCTCCGCTCCCTCGAATGCAGGAAAGTTGCAAATATACTCATCCGGCAGGTAGATGTTTACGACGATGTACTCGTCGGAATCGCCGGAGTTGGCGTTAGGCCGGAAAACCGCGTTAGGCATATCAACGCCGTCAATCGTCGTGCGGACAAGTTCGAATCGGTTGGCCGGCCGGACGACGATCGTTCCGCTTCCTGAGCCGGAACCTGATCCTTCCCGTGTCCTCGCCTCCTTGACAAACGTGGCGCTGAATTCCCTTCCGGTGAGCTGGCCGCTCTGGAAAATGACAGTAAGCGGCTGGTCGTTTCCAAAGAGGTGCTTCGAATAGTCCAATCCGTCTTCGTCGCCGGGCGCGGTTGCGAGCGAATCGTCCACGATGTCCACCTGGACTTCCAGCCAGTCCTCTTCCGTGAGGTTCGGGTACGCGGAGACAAGTTGGGCGTAGGTCATGTAATCGCCTTTATACAAGTAGCGGACGTCGCTGACATGGCCCACCCGTTTCGGGTAGTGCTGCGTCAGATCCAGGCTCGCCTCTATGCAATTGTCCGCGGCTTCCGCCACCTTCACGGAGGCTCCGAACTCATCCGTGACGAAAGCAAGCGCCGTCTCTCCGTCAAACCCGCCCTCTTGATACGCCTGCCCGTCAATGGTATAGCGGAGCTTTCCGGATGCGTCGGCCTCGAACGAGAGCCCTTTTGGAAAGTGAAGTGTGGTGAACCCATACTGGCCGATGGAGAGGTTCCGTTCGCCGCCGTCTATCCACACCTTCTGCACCTGTCCGAAGTCGCCGTAATTCACGCGGCCGACGCCTGGTTTGAATCCCAGGTTTTTTCCGTAACCCAATGCCAGCGGGTTGTCTTTGTTGAACTCCAGCTTGCGGAGGTTGATTTGCATCTTGCCACCGGAGCCTGGAGACACGCTCCACTCCGTATCGAACGCCTCGGCAATGGCGTTGAGTGCATCACGGACGCTCGTGTGGTTGTAGGAAACCAACACCTCCGACTTGTCCGTGACGACCGATCCTATCTCCCAGGTATTCTGCTCCCTCATGCCGAGGTTGCGGAACACAAGCGCGAGATGGTCCTCCGGCTTGCCAATCATATCGAAACGGAGCCGTCCGCTCAAGGTGTCGTAGATGACGTATCGGCCGAGCCTTGCCTGCGGGCCGCTGAACGTCGCCTTGTATTCGTAGTTCCTCGTATGCTGTATGGCGACGTTTGACCGGGACATCATTTCATATTTCACACCCTGGAACATGATATACGCCCCGGGTTGAATCTCTATGTGTTCCGTCAGCGAAAACTCAAGGTAGATGTTGCAATCGCCCATGATCTCCTCGTATTTGTACGAGGAGTCATCTACCTTGATGTCCAGTATCGGCGTGCCGTCGTATGCGTAAATTATCATAGGTCGTTGTCAACTTTTTTGCTCGATATTTCCCATCCTTCGAAACCGAAGTTCTCCAGCCCGCTCCAAAACGCAAAAGCCCAATCGTCAAATGGCCCTAGCCTATTTCCGGCAGTTGTTGTCACCCAGTACATTATTCGTAAAACCACGTAATATGGATTCCCCAGAAGAGCCAGGATACTTCAAACATCTTCCTCCTTTCCGGCTCATCATAATCAATCGTAATGTTCGGAAACACGGAAAAAGACCAATACAGTCCATCCGCCTCTCGGTGTGGAAAAATAAACCCAACCTCAATCATCCGTTGAACTCGTAAACTTTCTTATTGACGCCGTACTGAGGCAGCACGTCAAAATGCAACCAGGACACGGCCTTCTCAATCCGGATATTGCATGGGAGCAAGCCGGCATTCGCCTTGATAGTCTGCCTCGCCTGTTCTGCGGTCATGCCCGTTATCGTGAAGTCGCCAGCCTTGCCAAGACAATGGGCAGAGAGGTACACCGAAGACTTGCCACGCACCATCTCGCATCGGTTGCACCGCAAGCCCCTCTGCTTCTTCTGGCTTCCGTTGCACCACATCGGCTTCTTCAAGATGTCCCTCCTGATAATGAGCAGGGCATGGAGAAAGTCGGTGTCAAGGAACTGCCATGACTTCTCGCCCCACTTGGCAAAGGTGTGGTCGCAGACGAGTTCCTGAACATCGAAATAGGGACGGATTGTCCTCAATATCTCATCCCGGGTCATTCAGCTTCCTCCTTCTTCGTGAACTGCCCGTTCTTCAACCTCGGCTGGTTGGAGGCGTTGATACTGCGGCGGGACGGAACAAGGTCTGGCTGAATTTCACGGATGGCATCACGGAGCTGGTCGTTCTCATCCTTCAATCGGTTGTTATCCTCACGCAGTTGCTCGACTTCCGCTTGCAGTTTTTCAACACGGTTGGTCAACTGTTCAATCGTGGGTTTGTAAACCTTTTCCACAAGTGCTTCAATGTTTTCGATTTGACTTGCCTTTACCTCGGTTTCCGCCTTGTCCGCACCTGCGTTCTCTTGCCTGACCCTTGAACGGATAGTCAGCGCACGGGAAATCCACCCACCGAGGACAGCGGCTCCAATGAGTTCCCCAATCTGGATAATGTAGGGCATGATGTTCTCCATAACAGTTTTCTATTTAATCACCCACAATGCAATCGTTCCGACTACAAAATAGGCGAGGTTTTCGTACCATTTAGGTTCGTAATTCAAGTCGCAGTCGGCGGTCTTGACGGGGTTGATACCGAGGTTGTAGGCAAGCACATGAGCCGCCCACTCCCTTTTTATGTTCGCCTCGCTACGATGCCACAGGCGACATGTAGGGTGCAAGTTCCGAATCATACCCAACTCCCGCGAATATTTCGACTTGGGGATTAGGTAAGCGTCGAACAACTTAACCCTGTCTCCGTAAATCCTGTATCTCATCACGGAACGAGATATTCGAGGGCGGCGAAGATGATGAGGCAGACGGCGAAGAAGCCTACATAGATGCCTACATACTTCAACACCTTCTTCCAAGTGACCTTCTCCTTGATATAGGCGAAGTCCTCCTTGACGCCAGCGAGGAACCAACCCTTCCCGTACTTGTCCTTGTTGTCATCCGCCCAATGATAGGCGAACTGTCCGAGCGTGTAAACAAAGACTTCGAGGATGGCCGTCACCCATACCCATCCGAAGAACACTTTGAGCCAATGGCCGAACATGCTCATCCCGGCTTCAACGGGGGCTTTAATGCCGATGAAGACGAATACGATTGCGGAGACCACCGCAGTCAAGATGGCGGCCCACCACATAAATTTGATTTTCTTGTCCATTTTTCTTGTTATTAAAATTATAAAACCAATCCAAGGTTGAATCGAGCATTATCTACCGCAAGGTTCTTGAGGACTTCCGCCTGTGTGAGTTTGCGGTTGTAAATGCGGATGGAGTAAATCTTTCCTTTCATGTATTGTGGAGAATTTCCGCCTCTTTTCCCTATAAAGTTTAGTGAGGCTCGCCCGGTCATATAGTCTGCCGTAGTGGTCTGCATCGCGACCCCATTCTCATACGCTCTATCGGTGCTTACGGAAATGGATGCCTTCGACAAGGTTGAAATCGGTCTGTTCCTGGTGGTGTTTGGCATTGAATACAAGACATACTTGCTTGCGTTGATTGCGAAGGCGATTCCATTCAATGTCTTTCCGCAAAACATAACATGGAGCCGCGAACCATAGACATCAGATGCCGACTCATATACGACCTCTATCGTGCCACTACCACTCAACGGCGGAGCATAGTTCTTGTTACTCAAATAGTCATCAGTCCCATCAAATGAGACATAATCAGTTCCAAATGTCGCTCCGTGGTTTTCGAAAAGCCACCCTCCAGCGATGCTCTCCCAATATCCGGCGGTATCTCCTTTCTCTTTCCCGTCCATGTGAAGGACGAGTCCGTCCTGCACATAGTCAGAAAGTTCACCACCCCCCGCCGCTTGGTTGATAGTAAGTTGCTTCGTGATACTTCCAACCGCAGTTGTAAAGGTCACAACCTTCGTCCTTGCACTACCCGTGTTTGCATCGGAGGACACCTCAACGGTTTGGTCCCCCGATGCAGACGGGTAGGTTAAGTAGATGTTATCTCCACTTCCGTCTCCCCACGGTATCGTGGTGGTCGCCATTAAGAGATAGTCCAGGATGTGTTAGAAGAGACGGAGACGGAGACAGCCGTACCAGCAGCCGTGAGGTTGATGGTGGTAGGCGAGATGTTAAGGTAGGCATCACCGGCGGCTTGGGTGATCTCGCAAGTGGCGGTCGCGCTGTTGTTGGCCGTTACGGTCAGCTGTGACACCAGAGAATCGATGGAAGAATTCTCTCCGATCCCGGTAAAGGTGATGGAGAATTCATACTCCTGCTCGGCGCCAGGATCCCCGACGATGGCGGCTCCGTTGTTCGTAGCGACGGAGTTGGCCAGGTACGAAGACGGGAGGACAAGCCCGATGTTGTTATTCCCGGTGAGAGAGAAGGTCAGTTTCGACGAATTTGAGCGGCCGGTAATCGTCACCGTACCGCCGTTCTTTGAAACCGCAGCCGCCGAATCGATCGTTACGAATTCAGCCTTACCGGCCTGGATGATTGTAAGGACCTTCGTCGCAACGCCGGATGCCGAGAAGTTCGCGGTCGTCTGTCTCGCGGTTCGTCCGGTTCTTTCCGAGGCGCTCCAGGAGACGGTGTCATTCCCGCTTCCGCTTACCTTGTTGGGGTTTACCCATGAAGAGTCGTATGCCATAGTATTTCTTGGTTAAAAAGGTTAATCAATTCTCCATCGAGTGTTCGAGAACACTTGGTTCTCCGTGTGACCGGCGAGCACCCATACGGTCTCCGGCGAGATCTCCAGGTATGGCCTTTTGATATTCGTCGTACAGACCTGGTACATCGCACAAGAGATTCTCCCACCTATCTTTGTCATCTTCGCATTCATGCCGCCGACGCGTGTCATTGTGGAGGACATGTCGCCGATACGCGTGGCTGAGCACTCCATGTCTCCAACCCGCGTCATCGTGACGTCCATCCCACCGACCCTCGTCAGGGTGGCATTCATGCAAAGACTCATAGCGCTTTCACGTTTGTAAGTGTGAACCTGTCGACTTCCCTACGATAACCGGCCTCGAAGTCCGTGTCCGGCACATAGGCCGTGATGATAACGATGATGTCTCCAGGGCCGAAATAGTCGGTCGCAAAACACACATAGTAGTGGTGCTTCTCGATCGAGATGTTGTTCTCATAAACCGTGTACGGCTCGACAACCAGGTCCTCCTTTTTGAAAGTAAGCGTCTTGCTACCTCGTTTAAGGACGACATCGAAATCGTCGGTTTCCATGTCGAACCCGACAGCGTCGATCTCAAGCAGGTATTTCCTGTCGGAAGTATTGAATGTGCTATCCTGTGCCATGATCGTTAGGATGTTTCAAGGATTAAGTACAAAGTATCGCTCTCTTTCGTAGTGATTGCATCGTAAGCCGCCTTCGATTTCGATGCGGAATTTCAGTTCGGTTCCTACAAATGCTCCTTCCATATTCTATTCATTTAATGGTTAATCAAAAAGTCTGAACCATTCTACAAGTTCATAATATGCAAGTGCTACGCTGTCATAATGAATACCAAGTGCCGTAGTAACATCCAGCTTCTTCAGGGCAAGCGGACTTGTATCAACGGCGTGGTGTCCTCCCGTGTTGTCCGGCATAATCCTCAACTCCGCATAACTTCCTCCGTTAAGTAGGGTCTTGATGTAATAGACTGACTGGTACGCAGTCAATGCCTCGTCATCAAGTGCCTGCCAAACCTTTACAGGGACGCGGCCCATCCGCCACACATCGTCGTATAAATCCGGGTCTGGATTAGTTTTTGACCAACTTCGCTTTATCGTCAGCATTTCCGAGAAGGACTTGTTCGCTGAAAGCGCATCAAATGAGCAGTGAGGATAGAAGATTTGCTTGTTCCGAAGCAGGATTTCTTCGTATTGCTGCTTTTCGGAGGAGGACAGAGTAAAGTAATTCCTACCGGTTCCTTGGAACAGGCCGCATAATGTCGTAGCATCTTCGGAAGGGACACCCATAGCCGTCAAGGAATGAACCCTCTGCGAGTCATCTTCTTGTTTGTTGTGTCCGAAACAGTTAAGCAAGGGGTCTATTTGGCAAGCGAGCAAGCCGACCGCCTTGACTGGCAGACTGCAAGCGCCCAAAGCGAGTTGCGACATCATTTGTCCGCCAAAACTCTTGGCCATGCAATAAACCCGGCCATGCTCGATGTTGAATGCGTCAAGGCATCTGCGGTATGCGCTTTCCAAGCAGACGAAGTTCAGTTGCCCGCCGCAACCGTCATCGTAGGGGAAAATATCACCGTTCGGGTGGAAATCCAACACGGCATAACCCTCATCGGTCAGATATTTGACAAGCCCCGTGTAATTGGCCCCCGTCTGCTTGAAGTCGTTTGTTCCAAAAAAGTCGATGAAGGAATCATTCCCCCTTCGGAACACGATAAGCGGAACGGGCGTCTTTTCGTTGTAGTTGGGGGGAAGGCGGAGAATACATCTCGTTTCCCGGTCTCCCCATTCTCCAAAACTGAATGGCGACGTAAAGACGATTGCTTTGTTGTATTGTAGCGGCTCAAATTCTTCATAGCCGCCGTTATTGGTCTCGACCGTGAGTTGGAAGTTCGGACACTTATCCAATACGACACTCTCGACCGAAACATCACTCGGAGCCAAAGTTCCGCTCTGGACGCTTAACTGGATGATATACGAATCAGCATCATCGGCGATATAGGGTGTCCCGGAACTCTCTTTAAATCCATACTTGCAATACTCGATACTGAACAGGTGCCCGATGTCGCCACTCGTTAATCCCAACGCTGGCTTATAGCCGACGTAGGAATTGTTGGGGCCGTAGAAGTTTCCGCCCAATCTCAACCCGCTCTTTTCGGAACTTACAATATATCCGTCAGCATTAGCAAAGGGGATCGCACTCGACGCATGGACTGCGTTTGTGGTCGAGGGACTGCTTACCGTCCCCTGCACCATTGTTACCGTGCTTCGGCTCGCCGCCTTGTATGCCCTCAACTTGATATAGGCGGTTTGATTGTCAAGTGTCATTCCATTAGCGGAATAGTCCTTGACGGAGACCAACTGCTTATCGCTGTCAAACTCAAAGACATCAATCGAAACGCCGTCCGGCACTCCTTGCAGTTTCACATAGTTCTTCGCCCTGATATACTTCGGCGTGAATAGAACCTTCCCGTCTAATTCCGGGATGGGGGACATGCAACCGCTTGTGTACAGGTCTGGATATGTAGTGCCGGAACCGTTGTCATGCCACTCATGCAGCCAGCCTCTTTTGAAATTAACAAAAGATTTAATAGTGGATTCTTCGTTCTTTAATTCCTCTACGAAGATGTAAGGTTCGCGATAATATGTGCGACTTGTTGTGGATAATTGTACGGTGTAAACAACATAGTGAGCAGTTTCGGGTACGCGGACAATAAGTTCATCCGTTATTACATATTTCCCCACAACGGAGGCATCTGCATCTTCAACAGGGGCGTAATTCTGGACGAAGTAAATAATCGGATTCGAGTCATTATCTAACCTCTTGCTAAATTTCATCGTTTCCCCAGAAGAGACTGGGATGTGTCCGTGCAGCGTCCCAGTAGAAGCAACATTCTTCCAAGTTGCGGTTTCCGATTCAATATATCCCCCACCTTGTTGAACGGATGATAAATCAAGAGGTTTCCAATCGTAAAGACTATCTTTCAGATTGGCGATCTCTCCCTCCAATTCTTTCCCACCTACAACACGGGACAGAGAATAATGGTAAACATCCTGATCTGGTTTGTTTGTGTTGAATAAGAGGAACTTGCATCCATTTGGTATTGTGATAAGTTTGGTTTCTTGAGGGGACAAAGAAACAACCCCGGTTCCAGATACTAACGGTATATTTCCGCCGGAACTAAACGCAATACTTGTCGCAAACGCATAGCGCACATGGCTATTTACGTCCTCGTTGCTTGTCAGCACGAATTGTTCTCCCGGAATAACCGACAAGACTCCATGAATGTAATCTGTGGAAGTACCGAATTTCCCGGTTCCAAGGATGTTATAATTTTCAGTATTGAAAAGTGTTTCACCGACGAGGTTCCCGGACAACCGAGCGACATCATCTTCCCGTGCGTAATCGGAAAGGTTAATCTGCGTAGAGCCGAGGGAGACCCAGGAGTAAGCACCGCCGGACTCCTGCGTGAAGTAGCGGTCGTAGTTGTTGTTCGCGTCCGGGCCAATCAAGTAGATATGCCCCATCGTGGATTCCGACGCGGTAGGGAGGGTCGCGGCGGTAACATAGTCGCCGACATTGATGGCCTGAACAGCCGCCTCCAAAGAGTCGATGTCCGCCTCGATGCCAGTGAGGTCGGAGACGATCTGTCCGAGTTCCGCCGCGGATGCCGCCGCGATGTTCGTGCGGGCTTGTGCCTTCTGCAAATCGGTAAGAGATTGGGAAACATACTTGACGGCGTTTGGGTCTCCGGCCACAATATTTCCACTACCGACGATTGATTCGCCATTGATGGTCTTGACGTTCTGCCCAGTTCCACTACCAACAAGGGTTGCTTGCTTCCCCGCAAGTGCAGTATTGATTACCTTGTTTTGGACGGGATTTTCGGAGGTGGATGAGAGTGCGGAGTCAACCGTGACCGCACCCGTGGTAGCCGCCTCGTTGATAGCCGCCACCAGACTGCTCTTGTCGGTCGTGTCAAGTTCCGACAAGTCCCCAATCTTGGAGACCTGTTCAAGCGGTGCCTTGACCGACTGCCCGTTCCTGTCGGTTGCGATGGTGTACGAGTTTCGCCAGTCGCTGATGGTGTTCAGTTGGCTAATCTTTACCTGCCATATCTCTGTTGCCATATCTCGTTAACTTTTTATGTTCTCAAAACGATAACCCTTCCATCTTCTGTGATGACAAGATTGCCATCCTCTGTTCCAAGAGCCTTAACTATCGTGGTGCCACCGCCACCGCCGCCGCCGCCTCCGCCGGACGGGGTGTCATTGATGCCATCCTCTATGTCGCAAGTCCCGATCTTCTGGAAAAGGCAGAGGGTGAGGTTGAAGTCAATCCAAGCCTCCTCGTCGGAAACATAGTAGCCTTCGACCTGCTGGCTCTTGTAGTAGCACCGATAGATCTCGCCAATCGGTCTGACCACGATGTTACGCGATCCGGCAAGCGTCGGGTCCGGTTCTTCCTCATCTTTTCTTACAAGAGCGCCGAGAAGGGCGTAATAGTAACTCCATGCCTCTCCTGTTGATCTTGCTACCAGCTGACAGCGAAGCGTGATGTCCCTTGCTCCAAAGGTTACTTCGCCCTGCTCGTCGGAAACGACCCATTCCCCATCATCATAGAGTGTCGGGTTTTTATCGTACTCCGCACCGTCGATAGTTGATGTGTTTCGAAGAAGGAGTGGCTTTACAGGAGGTCTTCCGATTGCGCTATCTATCGTTCCTTCCAGGATGCGTATATTGTAATCGGAAATCGGCCGCCCATCTAATACATAGAGTTCGTTTGGCTCCACATTAGACCCGGAGGAAACAAGGCCGGACAAATCCGCGGGCGGGGTATCGCAGGCAAATCGAACGGAGATGATGCTGAACTTCTTTGCATACGAAAGGCTGGTCATTGAGACGACGCGCAACGTCAGAGAAAGCCCGATATTCTGGAAGGAATACTCCATTTTCGGCTTCGAGCACAGGAAATCATAGAAGGCGTCCATGTTCCCGGATTCACCCTTGCACCCGAAGGTTATCGTCATCTCGCGGGAGTCCAGCCTCGGGTCGGAGAGATCCGGTTCGAATCCGTCCTCCTCCTGCCAGTCGTTCCCGGAAACGGGCTTCAGGGTCGGCCACTGGAACAACTCCCGGTAACCGTCCTTGACGATGATGGCCTGGTAGGCATTAAAGATGTCCACGCCGTCGATTATGACATTGCTCGTCCTCATTTCATCTTGACCCCGCTATCCACAACCATATCGAGTGCGCTCCTGATCCGGCCGGTCAGGTCGTTGGTGCCCTGCGTGTTATCACGGACCTGATCGGACGAGGAGCGGATTCCATCTGCCGTCCCCTGGAGCTCTGCGAGTGCAGCCATGAAACGGTCGTCGTTTTGTGCGAGAGTGCCCAGGTCCTCGCGGATTCGTAGGAGTTCCTCCGTGTAGTCCACCACGACCGGCATCTCCATTGCCGGAAAAGAAGGAAGGATGGCCTCAGACATTCCCGTGCTTGCGGCGGCGACCAGTTTCTTCACATTCTCGTTGATCTCGAATGTGTGACCCTGGATCGTCGTGAGCCTCGCATTGCTCTCGTCCACGGAATCCTGGGATGCGCCCAAGGACGAACGGGTCTGTGCCTTGCGCTGGTCCTCTCCCGTCCAAATATCGTAGCCGAGTTTGTCCATGGACTTCTTCACCTGGTTCATGGCATCCTCATACTGGCCGAGCAACCTCGGATACTCGTTTTCCAACCAGGTCAGGTCATCGACGATGTCTCCGTCGCCGCCCACGCCGAATGACTTCATCATCCGGTCCTCCAACTCGTCGGACAGCGCACCGAAAGTGGCGCTGAATACCAGCTGCTCCAGGATGTCCTCGATAGTGGAAGTCATCTTCTTGTGGAAGTCGTCGATGGCGGAATAGAGGTCCCCGTTTCGGAAGGCTTCGACAAGGGCATCCGACAGCTGGGTTCCGATGTCTCCGGCGAGATCGGAGAAGGTCTGACGCATCTGCTCCTCGGCTTCCAGGGCCTTCTGACGAATCTCCTCCCAGTTGTCGACGATCTGCTTGGTGTCATCATCCAGCTTCTCGTAATCGGCGACGAGTTTCTCGTTCAGCTCATAGGTGTCCGGGTTGAACAGTTCACCGTACTGACTCTTCAGGGATTCAAACACAGGGACGGTCTTTGTGGAAAGCGCACCGGCGATAGCCCCGATTCCGGCACCTATGGCCGCACCTATGGCCGTACCCCACGGCCCGAAGAACGAGCCGACAGCCGCTCCAGCGGTCAGACCGGTGGTCGCACCCTTTCCGACGTTCTGCCAGTCGACGGCTTTCTTCGTCCCGGTCTGGACCTGGCCCTCGTTGAGTTTGGCGGTCATCTTGGACAGCTCGCCCATAGCGGCCGCGTACTGCGTGGCTCCGTCGATTGCCTTCTTGTATGGGTTCTCCACCCCGAAGATGTTCTGCTGCTTGTAGTCGAGCGCATCGAGTTTCAGCATCCGGAGTTTCTGCTGGCTCTCGTCGATGGTCTTGTTCCATGCCTCCTGCGCCTTCCTGTTCTCCGCGACGGACCGGCCCACCATCGACAGCAGCTCGACAGTACCGGACACGGCGACGGATATCTTGTCACCAGCGCTTGCGGTCTTGCTGAACGCCGTCTCGATATTCTCCAGCCCGGACGAAAGGCCCGTCAGGAATCCTCCGACTTCATAGAGCGCCTTCGCCCAGCCTTCGGTGTCGTCTCCGAAGGACTGTAGCATCTCGCCGATCCCACCGAGCGTGTCCTTGACTTCCTGTGCGCCCTTATTGATTGCCGCCCATCCCTGCTCGTCATCGTTGATCGCATCCTCCATCAGTCGCTTGATCTCCTCGGCAAACATGTCCGCGTCGATGGCCGACAGGGCCTCGGCTTGCATCCTCTTGAAGTCTGCGTCCTGGAGCCGGTTCGCCCCGCTTATCATGCCCGAGAAGCCCCATCCGCGCTCACGGTCTCCCATGACGTTCATCTGCTCGCGTAGGCGTTCGTAAAGGTCCGTGAGGGCTTGGATATCGCCGGAGTTGGCCGCTTCTTTGATGGCTTCCTGTGTGGCCTCTATGGCTTTCTGAAGCTGGTTGGTGGTCAACTTCTGGGCATCGGCGTAGATGAGCGCAAAGGTCGCGCTGTACTGCTTCTGGAGCTCAAGGAGTTCCTGTGCGAGCTCCCGCTGGAGTTGTTGCTCCTTGACGACGTCCTCCTCGGCCTGTGCCTGCTTGATGCGGGCCTCGTAGATGGCGGTAACGGCCTCCTTCGCTTGAGCGAGGTTGTTGTAGGACGATGCATCACCGAACAGGAACTCGGCCAGTTCCACTTCATTTGCCGCCGCCGCGATCTTCTTCTGCATGTCGTCCACGAGGGCGTCCACCTCGGCATCCATCCTGGCTTTCATCGCCTTGTACTTCTGGGACTTCGTGCCGAACTGTTCGACCGCTTGCTCGTCGAACTGGGCCAGTTCGAGGTTGCGTTCCTTTTCCAGAATCTTCTTGATACGCTCGTCGGTCGTCGCCCCGATGGTCTCCTCCCACTTCCGTTCGAGGTCGGCTCTCTGGGCCGCGAGGGAGTCATACTTGAGGAGCAGGTCGGCCGTGGACCGCTGGTACGCCTCGTTGAGCAGCTTCTCCTGCTCGGCGTACATCTTGGCCTCCTGTTCCGGCAGTTCCTTTATGTTCGATCCGAGCTGGTAGTCCTTCAGGTTCGGGTTTGCCGCCTTCTGCCTTGCCATCTGCTCATCCTGGAGCTGCTTCAGCCGGTCCTCCCGCTGACGCTTCAAGGATTCCATCTCCTTGTCATGATCGAGGGACATCTGGGCAAGTTCCTTCGCGGAGCTTTCCTTCATCGCCTCGATGCGCTTCTGGCGGATGTCGAATTCCAGGTCTTTCTCCAGCCTTTCGCGTTCCCGAGCCTGGTCTTTCAACAGGTCAGCTACTCTCCGGCCGGCGTTTTTCAGGGCCTCGTCATCTTCGACATTGAGTCCTCCAGCCCGCGCCTGAGCCCTTCTCTGCTCCATGAGCTTGAGGAATTCCTCCATCTCGTTCTCAGCCTCCTGTGCCTTCTCATCCTTCCGTTGTGCCTTCGCTTCCACGAGGTTTCCGGTCATGGCGTTGATGCTCTGGGCGCTGGCGTTCGGTCCCGCCGCGAAACTTCCTTTCAGATAGTCCCAGAAAGAGTATTGTCCCTCTTTGTTCTTGTTCCGGAGCTGTTCCGCCTCGTAATGCTTCTTCGCTGCCTTCTCCGCCTTCTCGACGGCCAGTCCATACAGCGCTTGCGCCTCGGCCTCCGCCATGAGAGCGTCGATGACCGTCTGGGAGTTGTCGACAAGGACCTTCTGTGCGCCGTTGACGCCCTTGATGTCCATGCCGATTTTCTCCCACTTGCTGTCCTTCAGAATCTGGTTCTGCTTCTTCAGGTCGCCGTTGGCCTCTTTCCACTGTCGCTGGAGCGAGCGGTATGCAACGATCTGCTCCGCTACACCGGAAGCGGTGTTCTTCGCGACCTTGTTCAGGTCCTCCTGTTTCTTCTGGAACTTTGAGATATGAATCATGAGCGCGGCGATGCCCGCGATGACCGCCGCCACCAGGCCGGCGACACCAAGTTTCGTAAGTGCCGACGACGCGGCGACTTTCTTGTAAGTCTTTGACAGCGCCAGCATGACCTTGTCGAGAACCTGGGTACGAAATGCAGACTCGGCTTGCAAGGCGTTGTAGACTTGCTGGAGACCCATGAGCAGGGACATCGATCCCTGGAGCCTGGTCTGTACTTTTTGCAAGTCCTTCTCGTCGGCGCCGAACTGCGCAAGGACACCGGATGCTGCCGTGTATGCGCCCATCAGCCCCTGGAGCCCCTGGGTAAGACCGTTGAAGATGTTCCCGGTCGCAAAGTCCGGGTCCTTGAGCCTCGCCTTTGCCCCCTTCAGGGTCGCGTCGAGCTGCTCGGCTTTTTTCTTCAACTCGTCCAGGTCCTCCTGCGTCTCCCCGGAGCCACCGACACCTTCGTCGAGATCCTTGAGCTGCTGAGTCAGCTCATCGACGGACTGCTTCGCGGCGTCGGCCTTCTCTTGCATGGAGGTGAGGAACGAGTCTTTCCCCGCGTCGTCCTCGAGCTGAACCCTCAGAGACTCGTACTTTTCCTCAAGATCCTCGATCTCTTGCCCCGTCAGTGCGTTCTGAACCTCGAGATCGGCCTCCCTTGCAGCCACCTTCAGCTTGATCAGCTCGTCTGTGATCTCGTCCAAGTCCTCGGGCTTGATGGTTGGCGCCCCGTATTGGTCCGTCTCCCAATCGAGCTTCTGTCCGAGCTGCTGAGTGCGTAACGCCAACTCGGCCTGTTTTTTCTGCCGTTCCTCCTCGTCGGCAACATCCTTCAGCGAGTCCCGCAACTTTTTCAGCGCCTCGACCTCAGCCGCGATGGACTCCGTGCTCAACTCGGATAGCTCCTTCGACATCTTCGCGACCATGGCGGTCTTGTCGCGGATCGCCTCGGCGATAGGATCGAGGACTTGACCGATCGCTTTGTTTTGGTCGAAATGGAAATTTGATATGACATCGTTCGCTTGGGCGAGGTCGGCCTTCGCCGCTTCGAGCTGATGCTGAAGACCTTCTCTGAGGGTCTTGTCGCCGGCCATCCCGGTCGTCGCGTCCTTTATCTGCTGCTTGATGGAACTGAGAGTGGTCTCCAGATCGCCGATGAATCGCTGGAGCTCCTGCTTGCTGCCCTCGAACGAACGCCCGAAGTCGAAGGCGTCTTGCAACTTCATGCCGGCGGCCTCGAACTTGTTCGTAAGGTCGTCCACGCCGCGCATCGCGTCTCCGTAGTCGAAGTATGCCTTAAAGTTGATCTGGCCGTCGTCCATGTCGCTATCAGAACTTATATCCTTGAATAATTGCTTTCACCAGCTCCCGGTTCTTCGGGTCGTCTGCCTTTATGATTTCGTTATTCTTGCCTCCGTTTTTCGTTTTTGCCTTCGCCTTGAATGATGGAATCGCTGCGCTGTAGAGTAGGAAGTTCTCATAGCTGATCTCGTAGAGGGCGTATTCGAAACTCACCCGGTAGTACTTGACGAACCCGCCGACGATGCCCCAGACGCTGTCGCTTTTGTTCCCACTTCCTTCTTCGTCGGCTTTGTCAGGTTTATCCCGCTCAGGAAAGTGGTAGTGATAAAAAAATCGTTCAGTTGAAGCCCCTCCAGCAGCGGAACAATCGCTTCCTTGATCTCCTCCGGCGAGACGCTGTCCAGGATCTCCCGGGAAAGGGTCTCTCCAAGCGTCTTGACGACTTTCTGCTTCCGTCTGAACAAACCCTTCGACTCGTATGTCTCGACCGTCTCACGGGCTTTCTTCGCGCCGAGGATCAGGACCGAAACGAAGTCCGCGATTGCGCCGAAATCCTTCGCGGACGAAAGGATGTCCTTGAACTCCCGGCCTTTGGTCGTCTCGATCGCCCCAGGCATCCTGGCAATCATTTCCGACGCACGGATCAGCGTCCCCAGAGTCGGTGGAGCGACGCGGTATTCCTTCCCGCCCAGAGTGATCCGGTGATCATCCTGGAGAATCGTCTGTGCGACTCGCGCCTGTATTGTTTCGTTTTTACTCATGCTTTGGAAAGGGGGCGGGATTCGAACCCGCACTCCGGCGAAGGCAAGGAAAGCCGGCGACTGACCGTTTATCTTTACCCCTTTCGATCGTGGCCGTTAATTGCCATTCCCAGAACCGGAACCGGAACCTCCGTGGACATAGTCCTTGCAGATCTCCGAGTCGCCGGCGGTGGAATCCGGGACGAGGCCGTTGACGGTGAGGTTGTCAAGCGCACCCTGGTCGGCGCTCCAGCCCTTGCTGGTGCCGATGGAGCACTTGCGGAAGATGAAACCCGTGGTGGCCGGGTCCTCGGGGATGAGCCGCATCGCCCAGTCGCCGGCGACTACGCCGTTGACGGGGGAGAGGCCGTTCTGGACGAGGCTTTCGCCCTTCTTCTTGATGACGGAGGTCTGGAACTGATAGGATGCAGGCATCTGCTTGCGATCCACGTCCTCGCCCTTCTCGTTGCGGAGGGACTTCGTCTCACCCTCGGTGGTGTTGAGCTGGCTGGAATCTTCCAGGAGAACCTCCCCCTTGATCTGGAAGTAACCGTTCTGGCCGGTCCATGCGCCGGCGGGCGGGACCTTCACGGAAGAGGAGAGCTTCATGAATTCGAGCGTCGGAGCGCCCCAAGAAACTGTTGCCATATATGCTGTCTCTTTTAATTGTTAGTCGATAAATCTGAATCCGAGCCTGACCACGACGAAGGACTGGTCGATTTCATCGTCCTCCTGGGTGTGGATCGTCTCGCGTAAGGAAAACTTGTAGTTGGACCGGGAAGCCGTCAGGCCGTCGACGGTTGCCTGTGCAAGGGCCTCGATGGCCTCACATCTTTCGGAATCTGGGACCATCACGCCGTTCAGCCCGTTGTTGAAGTATGGGACATAGACGTTCAGCGTCACCACGCCGGACTGAAACTGAGCCCCGTCACCCGTCGTGAAGATTACCACTATGTCCTCGGACACGCTGTCGCGGGGCCGCGTCCCGGGGCGGTAGATCTCTCCATTAACCCCGTTGGCGTCAGTTACGAGAACGGACTCCCGAAGGAGAGCGATCACGTCGGTAATAATCTGCTGCCCGGTCTTTTTCATTGTCCGATTTTCATCTGGAGTTCCTTCACGAGTTTTTCTGCGAGCATTTCCGCACTGTCCAGGACGTTGTAGCCTCTGTCGGCCACATACTTCGCGTAGTTCATTCCTGCCACGACTATGAGCGTGGGCCCGTTGACCTTGTTTTCCATGAGAAGGGCATCGAGGTACTCGCGTCCCTTTTTCGGTCCATCCTTGGCATCCTTGATCTGGTTGAAGCCGGCCACGGTAACGATGTTTCCGTTGTCGATGACGCCGTATCCGATCGAGCTGCGCAGATTGCCCGTCCTGTCGGTGTAGCTTCCAAGCAGACGTGCGTCGTTGACGCACTTCTCGCCGACTACGAACAGCTGCCGGATCAGGAGGTGCCTGTACTTACCGACCGCATCGGCCAGCTGTGCCCGGATGACTTTCTTCGGGGTCGTCATCTTAACCTTCAGGTCCATGATGATCCCCCCTCACTATACCGTTATCCGGGTCTGGCAGACCGCATCAAGCGGGTCGATCCGTATGACTGAGAAGCGTCCCACCTCCTGGCCGTCCTGCCCGTAGAGCACCAGGCGCTCTCCGAGGACCGGCGTGTAATTCTCCACGAGGATCGTGTAGCTTTCGCTCACGGTGTGTTCCCCGAAGATCTTCGCAAGCAGGTCCATCTTCGCCGCCTGGTACTGGCAGGGGATGACCGGCCCGTCCGCCGTCTCGGTCGGCTTCAACGGGTGCCCGGTCGTCGGGTCGAGCCCGCCGCCGTCGGCCGTCAGGAAGCGGATATGACCATTCTGGATGATCATACCCGGCTTCCTTTGTAGCCGTACCGGATTCCGGCCGAGTCGCCGTCCGCCACTTCGCCGAGGTCGTCGTAGATGGCTTTCGCGCGGTTGCGGAAGTCCCTTCGCTGCTCGTCGGTGAAGTTGTAGGACTGGCCGCCCTGGCCGACGTTCGGTGCACGGGAGAGCCACATCAGGAGGTCTGCCTCGCAGAGACGAAACTCCCTGGAGGTGAGGAGTTCCTGGCTCGGAACGGCACCCATGTCCAGCCCTCTCCGCAGGGAGATGGTCTTGACGGTGCGTGCCGGGATCGGATAGCCCGTCACCCCGATGAGCGAATCGAATACCGTGAGGTCCTGAGGCATGGTCTTACTCGGTTCAGGTTGTCAAAGATCGTCAGGCGGCCTGCTCAATCGCCACGGTGGCGGTTGCGCCGTCGGCGTCCGTGATCGTCAGGGTGGTGGTGCGCTTGGTTGCGCCGCTGCCGCTGTTGGCGGAGACCTTGACGGTCACGACGTTGCCCTTGGTGGAGATGGTGCACCAGCTGTCCGCGACGGGAACGGCGGCGGTGAAGCTCTTGTCGGAGTGGACGGTCACTTTCTTGCCGGTGGTGTTGGCACCAGCGGTGAAGGAAAGCGTGGTCGGATCGACGGAGACCTTACCGGTACCGTCCGCGTGCAGCATGTAGATGCTCTGGCCGTCGTCGATCACCGGGAAGGCAAGTGCCTGGGCGGCGGTGAACTCGGCCAGGGACGGCTCGTTGTGGCTGTACTCGGACACCAGGATGAAGTCGGACTTCTCGTAGGTCACGCCGGCGACGCGGCGGATGTCCTCGGCCAGGGTGCCGTGCACCAGGCGGCCGACCTTGAGGGACGGGACGCCGATGACGTTGCCCTGCTCCCACGGCTTGATCGAGTGATGCTTGCCGGCCTCGTCCTCCCACTTGAAGGAGTTGTTGATGACACGGAAGGTGGCATTGAACTCCTCATTGAGGGCGGCGAGGGTCTTGGCCCGGCTGGGCTTGGGCAGGGTGTTCGCATTGACGATCACCTGGTTGTTGTCAGTTGCAACGAGCTCCTTGACGTCCTGGCATTTACGGGCATAGTTGAAATACTGCTCGGACAGGAGGACGTATTCGATGGTGTCGGAGTTGGCATCGGCGGCGTCGAAGAGCTGACGGATGTCGTCCAGCGGGGTGGCGTTGGCGAAATCGCTCCAGGGGGCGACGAGCGCGTGGAACGTGTTGGCCTCGGCATAGCCGAAGTCGGCGCGGACGCCGGTGCCGTCGTTCTCCTCGGAGTTCTCGAACAGGACGATGCCGGTGGAGAGCGCCTTCTCGAACAGGATCTCGATGCGGATCTTCACGCCCTTGATGGCGCGGGGCACGTTGTTGAGGATCTTCGCGGCGATCTCGGCGGGCTTCTGGCCCTTGGCACGCATGACCTCGACGTCGGAGATGGTCTTCTCCTTCATCTGGTACTTGATGCCGATCTTCGCGATGTCACCGCTGGCGGTGCGGATGGTTCCGCGCTTCTTGAGCGGGAGGGAGGAGTCCATCGCGACCACGTCAGCGGCCACGACGCTGTGATTGAGGCTGGTGGAGTTCCACGTCAGGTCGGCGCTGTACTCCTTGTCCAGCATCTCCTCGTAGAGGTAGCCGGACTCGGACTTCTTGCCATTGTAGTACTCCGTGACTTTGCCTACGGTTTTCTTGAAGAATGCGTCGACGTAGGCGGCGAACATAGAGGTTGTCATGCTCATGGTTGTGTCGTCTTAGGAGTTAGTAGAGGAACTTGATCTGCGGGAGACCGGCCTTGATCGTGTCGGTGACCGCATACGGGGACGCGGCCGCGTTCACTTCGCCCATCGTCATGATGGCGGCGAAAGCCTTATTCTTGAGGATGGAGACCTTCAGGACGCCGGCGTACTCCTCGTTCGACTCGAGGGACGCATAGGAGTCGTTGTTGCTTCCGGTGATGCCAAGGGGGGCGTAGGCGCCCGTCTCCTTGTTGTGCTTGATGATGTGGCCTGCCTTGATTTCGGACGGGGTCCAGTTGGACACGTCCAGAGCGCGGCCACCAGGGATGTCGGCGAGGTCACGGATGATGACCTTGCCATCGTTTCCGTCGTCGACGAAAACGTTGTCTCTTTCGAGATCGACGTAGTTTGCCATTGCGCGTTTGGTTTAGAGGTTCATTTTGGAGAGGACTTCCTCGACCTCGGCGTCCGAGGGTTCCTTCGGTTGTCCACCTCCGGTTTTCCCGCCGAGGGGAGGGAGGAACGATGCTCCGTTCGCGGCCTTCTCTTCAGCGATGTTCTGCGCGTCAGCCTTGACTTCCTCCAGGTAGGCGTTGAATTCCTCATCGGTCATACTGTCAACCAGGATTCTGGAATACGGCCGCCTCTCCGCCTCGGTCAGGTCCTTGATGAGCTCGTTTACCTTGGCTTTGCGCGTCTCCGTGACCTTCCCCAGTTTCATCGCTGCGATCTCGCTGTTGGCGTCGTCGAGTTTCTTCTCGAGGGCTCCGAACATCTTCTTCATCGCCGCGAGGACGCCGGTCGGGTCCTTGTCATCGCTGTCGTCGTCGGGATCGGGGTCAGGATCGTCGTCGTCGTCCTTCTGTGCCACGCGTTTGCCGTCCTTCAGTTTGTACCGCCTCTCGTATTCCTTGATGGCGTTCCGTTTCGCAGTCCGTGCACTCTCGGTGGCCCGAGCGTCCCCATAGCTCTTCAGTACATCCTGGATGGTAATCTCGGCCACGGCGGCCTCGACGTCATCATCGGATTCAATAGTCTTGCGGTCGAGGATGTTGTCCGCAATCCTGTCAAAAACTTTCGCGTCGACCCCCTCGAACTTGGTTGCCAGAGCGCTAATGAGTTTTTTCTTCATTGCAAATGTACGATTTAATTTGATACTTTGCAGGCAAATATACAGAAAAAATTTATACAAAAGTCTTGCAATAAAAGCCTTTACAGTACGCTGGAAAGGGGTATTTATATCGGATTATAAGATATCTATACAATTTGTTTTGATATGATAAAATAAAAATTTATCTTTGCGGAAACATTACATTTGGCCATGAAAGAGAAAGCAAGCGGGCGAACCGGTCCCCGGACAGATCCGGAAATCATTAAAGAGCTATCACATGAATGTCACGAAGCATCGTGCGATCAGGGTGCATTTCTTCGCACCAGTGAACGGAAAGACGGACTATTACTTCGGGTCGATCAAGGCGATTTACGAAGTGTTCCAGGCGTCGGACATCGGTCTGACGATGCAGAGCCTCTATGTAAAGCACATCACGGAATCCCGGCCGGCGGTGACAACCCGGTGCCACATATCCAGAGTGGAGATCGTCCGGTGCGCAAAGCCGAGTTCGTCGTCTCAGTAACCAGACCAGGTTTCGGAAAACACATGGGCGGTGACTACACGATCTCCTCGCTTACCTTCCGCGACGAGAAGAAGGCGAGAGACTTCTATACTGACATGCTCCTGAAGTATCCGGACTATAATGTTGAGTTCTTGCCAGGGGGGAAGGGCTGACCTGCCGAGCCGAAGGCAGAGGAGTATATCCGTAAACACTTTTCGAGATAATAATGGAGAACAACACACCAGCGTCACAGACGCCTATACATATCAACCCGTATGAGAACGCGACGAAGACGCACGTACCCGCCGCGGGAGACGTGTACGCCACCAAATCCCCGTCCTTCAACGGTCGCGAGATATTCCGCCTCGTCAAGCGGAGTGGCGAACACTCGTGGGAGACTGTAAACGCCTTCACTGGGAAACATTCCCGGAAAATCAGTGACGACACTCTGAAACAGTATTACCGCTGGATTCAGAACGAATTCTCCGAGATATCCTCACTGGCCACCTCCATCGTCTCCGGCAAGGCGTCTGAAGCCACGCTCCTTATCACCGGCGGCCAGGAAGCCCCGCAGGCCGACTCCGAGTCCCTGATGGCCACTGAGTCCCCGGAGCATATCGAAGCGCTACTTGAGTCCTCCGAGCGGATCAAGAACAAGATGGAAGAAGCGCAGCTCGTCGCCCGGTGCATGATCGAAGAGCGCAAGGCGCAACTCGACGCCATGCTCAACGACATGAACGGCTATCTCGCCAAGGTCAACGAGAAAGTCGCCAACCTCGTCAAGATCATCACCGTCCTGAATCTCTACACCGGCGCGACGGTGGATATCCACCAGATCACCGAAGGCGACACGGCTCCCAAAAACGAGCCGCTATCCATGCGCCAGCGCATCCTCTTCATGGACGAGGAACTCTGCGTCCACATCGACCACGAAGCGGACTACAAGGACGTCGACCTGTTCTTCGAGTGGCTGAAGGACCCGGTGAACCGGGACATCGTCGTCCCCGAGAAACGCTGCGTGGTCTGCCTTAAACCGAAGCGTTTCCCGATGGATTACCGCTCCGGGGACGCCCACTACGACGCGCAGAGGAACATCTGGAACCGGCACACCTACGTCGTCATCCGGAATGGCGACAACCTTTGGTGGTTCGAGTCCGAGGACCTCGAGGTCTATGATTGGGCCTTCCCGCACGACGACTTCGAGGAGTCCGTAGCCAAGCGCCTCCAGGAGGAGACGCATCCCTCGCTCAAGGAGAACATCCTGAAACAGCGGAAGAACGTGACCTACCGCGTCACTAAGTACATGATGTTCCTCCAGGGCCTCATCGACCAGCGCCAGGACCTGATAGGCCCGACCGCCGAGAGGCTGAACCTCATGAAACTCCAAGGCGTCCGCCTCATCCGCGACGACGAGAACCTCATCGGAACCGGCCGTAAGCCGTGGACGGAATTCCGCGACGAGAAAAACGCCCTCATCCGAAGGGGAACGCGCATCTTGTACATCGCCGGACAAAAATACTACGACTCCTGGAACCGCCGTCGTCGTCCCACGCCGGACAGCGGGAAATTTGTGCGGTACTACTCCAACGAGTTTTCCGAACCGGACTTCCCGTCCACCGGGCTCTATTCCGCGGACGAAATCGAGGTGGTCGACCACTACGAGAACCACAAGCCGGTCATGGCCAAGCATCCCCGCCTGGTCTTCAAGTACCTTCCGGGGGACGAGATCTTCGACCGCACCGAATTCGAGTACCGTGGGCGCAAGAAGCGCGTCTCGTGGGAGTACGACCCCTCGTACGTCCTCAATTACGACGCAGTCTCCATCGAGGAACTGCAAGAGTACCTGGAAGACCGGACGCTCCGCGCCTCGTTCGCCAAGATGATCCCAATCCTAGTCGAGATGAGGCGCCACAAGGTTGCCGAACAGAAGGACGAGGAGGCGTTCAAGACGCTCCTTTCCGACACCATCCTCCGGCAGACAGGCAAAGCTGTTCCTGAAAAGACGATTGAAGAAGCCGTTGCCTGGTGGAAAGGAAAGGTCATCTTCACACGCGCCCTCCGTTCAGATGACCGGAAAGCCTGGGGAATGATTATGAAGAGAATCAAAAGTCAGATACAATGAAGAAGATAATGTTTGATGACAAGTACGGCCTCACGAAGGCCGTGCTGGAAGGCCGGAAGACCATGACGAGGCGGATTATCAAGACCCCTCGCACAATGGAAGGAAAGGATGTTTACGGTTTCTCCGTGGTTAAGTACCCGCGTACTGGTGTACCAATCGAAGTGATGGCATTGGATGCGGATGGGGCGCAGATCAACAACATCCTTCCGAAATACAAGGTCGGCGAGGTCGTTGCCGTGGCACAAGCGTATAAGGACACTTGCTGGACCAGCCCCGTTCTCAGGCTTAAGGACAAGCCGGGCTGGAGTAATAAGATGTTTGTCTATGCTGGCCTTATGCCGCACCAAATCCGCATCACCGGCGTCCGGGTGGAACACCTCCAGGACATCAGTGATGAGGACTGTCTGCGGGAGGGCATCCTTGAGGATTGCCCTGGTGTGCAATACTCATTCCCGACGGAGATCGGATACTGCGGTCAGTATCCGTTCAACACTCCGCGCGAAGCCTTCGCCGCCCTCATTGACAAGATGTACGACAAGGGAACATTTGAGAGCAACCCGTGGGTGTTCGTTTATGAGTTTGAACTTGTGAAGTAATAGCAAGGGCTGGGAAAGAGAAGATGGTGTAACAGGAGGTGGCCTCTCTAAACGCATATCGGATTAGGTTCCGAAGGTTCCGTGAAAGCCGGACGCCTAGCCCTTTTAACAACGATTTAATAATGAAAGCAAATGAACTGATGATCGGCGACTGGGTTCGCAACGACCTCGGCGAATACCAGACAGTCGTTGAACTGCGTGAATCAGGCGCGATGCTGGCCTATAACGACATCTATCCGTATGACGCAATAGAGCCGATTCCCATCACCCCGGAGATCCTGGAAAAGAACTTCCGAGAGTACCTTCCCGGTATTAACCTCATGTATCAACTCAAAGGCCCATATTTCGCCATGAATGAGGAGGGGAATCAATGGGTATTTGGACTTGTCAAGGAAGATGGAGAAAAAAGTTGTAGATACCCTCTTGTTAAAATTACTTATGTCCATGAGCTCCAGCACGCCCTGCGGCTCTGCGGGATAGACAAGGAGATAGTGCTATGATAATTGCCATCGCGGTTGTAATGTTTTTCGCTAGCCTCATCGTGTGGATTGAGGAATCTATCCAAAAACTGAAGGAAAAGAAGCAGCCACCGAAAAAAAGAAAACCCCTGTCAATCAAAGATAGCTACAACCGGAAACACTGATTGAACATGACAAGAAAAGCGAGAATACAGCTAGATTTTAATTTCTCCGCGACCGGGTTGGATATTCATTACTCATGTATTCCGTGGAGTGAACATGAAAGGATTTACAAAGAAAACTATGCGCCCGAATACGGGCTCTCGCAGTCAGCAGAAAGGATAAACGAGCGCGGTGGATTCGGAGTAAAGGAAGCAATTATGCTCGGCTATGACAATCCGCTTGTTATTTGGGTGGCCGGGAAGAATTACCCAAAGAAGGATTCGGATTGGACAAAACTTGCACTGCAATTCAATCTTGAGAAGAATACTTATCGTTGGAGGATACTTACCGAAGATGAGTATAAAAGCCTTGATTTGTTTGAACGGATTAAAGAAGAATACGATCGACCATAATTGAATGAACATGATACCGAAACAGACAGAGTTCACCAGGAGGATACCGGTCCTGAGCAGGAAGCAGGAGGACATCGACGCGAAGGTGGCCAGACGCCTGGTTCATGCATGGGACGTGCTTCACGACGCCGAGAGGGTCCGCGAGGTGTTTTTCAAGGACGCACACCGGCTTTCAGATCCTCGCTACTGGGAGTTGCTACGCTCCGTCTGGGTGGCCGCCGGTACGACTGACACAGCTGAGATATTCCGGCCATACTTCCTCTCAAGCAGGCCGTGCAAATCATGGTTCATGACGGTCGAGGACGCTCGCGCACTGGATCGGATGCAATTTCCCCTGAAGGTCTGGAGAGCATACGACCGGGAGCCGGACCCCGGGATATCCTGGACTATCGACAAGGCATGGTGCGAGGCTTATGCGAAGGTCCATAATCGCGTGGTCAAGGAGCGGGAGGTAAGCCGGGACGAAGTGTTCGCCTATGTGAGCAGAAGACACGAGTCGGAGATAATAATACTTTGAAAATTGAGCCATGACAGAACAGCAATTCAATAGGGCCGTTGAAATACAAAAGAGGCTTGAGGCCCTTAACGATACTAAAAGAATAATCGAAAACACTAAAGAGCACCGCCTGTATTACGCAACCAAGTATAGCGATGAATATCGCTGCTGTCCAGACTGGTCGATGCGCCCGATAGCCGCGCTGCTTGACAAGCATGACCTGATGATCCGGCAGGAAATCGAGGATGAAATTGAGAGGCTCAAAAAAGAAATCGAGACATTATGAATGCACCGGATAAGATCTACATGCCCAACGAACTTCTTTCCGAAGAATGGCAGAGACACATTGAGGGAGAGGATACGGAGTACATCCGCAAGGAAGCTCTGACTGAATGGCTGAAATCGGAACTTGAGAATGGCGGTCCAACCACGCTGGTACAACATATAATCAATAGAATCAACTCGCTATGAAATACCGCAACAAGAATTTTGGAAAGAGCCCGTTTGATCCGGACTACATCGACGGATACGACCCGGAGGAGGACTACGAGAACTGGCTCGATGAGCAGGAACAGAAATATCAATTTGAAAAGGAGAACAGCTTATGAGTACGTTCAGCATGCACCAGGCTTTGTGCAAAGGTGACGAATCCATCTATGGAGATGTTCCAGAACTGGTCGCCATCGCTCATCAATTGCGCGGGATACTGAATGCAATCAAGTAGAGAATCAGATGGGAAATACGATTGAAAGATGTGAGGTCGTGAATGACCTGGACGGAGGAGGCGTCAAGGCCGTGCGTCTGACTGACGGTCGGTATGTCACGGAGAAGCTGGCGAGGGAGTTGGCGATGAAGCTGGAGGAAGAGTTGGATAAATGGAGACACGACCATTTTCACGGGAAAAGAGACGAGTATTTTTCCGGCGAATACCTTGAACGCACAAGCCAGCTTGAACTCGCCCGCCACTTCTACGAACTTGGAAAGCAAAGTGGTGGTGGCTTTGAAATACCTGCAGACCTTGAGAAAGCGGCGGATGAAATGGCTTTACGAGCTTTCCCAGAGAAAAAGTCCTATTCTACCGTGATTGACCGAGTGGTCGATTACAATGCGGTGGACAGGAAGAACTATCGTGACGGTATTATCGCCGGGGCGAAATGGCAAGAGGAGCAAGACCTTAAATATATCTCCGAAATCCACCGGAACGGCTACAATCTATGCAAGGAGCAGATGATGCAGGATGCGGTCAAGTGGCTGGTTGACGATGACTATGACGAGTTAACCGACAAGGGCAGATTCATCCTCGGAAGCGTTGGCATCGGCTACAACGGGTACTATATCCCGTATTCGGATTTACTGAAATTACCAAAGGAGGACTGATATGAAACAAGAATTAGCAAGAACATTGACCGTCGCCTTGTCCAATTTCATTGATGAAAACAGGAAGGGCAGAATGTGCATGAGCAGCCTTGAATGCGAGGATCTGGAGAAAGCATTCAAGGCCGATAATTACCAATTTGTTGAAAAGTTCCTGGAAAGGAAACTCTTGCCCGACATGACGGAGTTTGAAGAAGGATTAGTGAAATTCTATAATGAACGCACTTCGCTCATCACCGATCCGCTTGACAAGAATGATTTGGAAGAGATCCTTCATAGAAATGCCGCGAACCTTCTCGCCATTGCAAGAAAAGACTTGCCGAGATGGAAGATTTGGGAGAACGGTGCTTGCGGTAATAGCGAAGGGATTCCGATTGCGCTTGTAAAAACCCATTCTGGTTATAGGTTGCAATCATGTTTGGGCATCCCTGGAGAAAAGTACATCATGCTAAACGACCTTGAAGAACTCCCCGGATTTAACGAAGATTATTGACGATGGAAACGATACAGTTCATCCTTGACTATTTCTTCAGTAATTTTTGGCACTACCTTGCCCTGCTCATCCTGCTAATCGCCGTGGGGCATAAGGGGAACTACATTATCACGGAAATCAAAAGGAAAGACGATAATGAGCATAGTTAAAGAAGATTGTGAATGGTACAGGAAGATTTTTGAATAAGGTGCTGATATAGATTGACCTATGGCAAATAATATACGAGGAGCATTCGGCATGCCCATCTATGGAAAAGGGTTCGCAAAGTATGGGACCATGGTAAAAACTAAGGCTGAAATCATAAAGAGTATCTGCGAGTTGAGAGACTACAGGTTCACCCATGACGAGATGATGCGGATGACCAAGAAGGAACTATTACAATACTATCCACAATTCAAGGAGGACTAAACAATGATTGTCGATACGAAATGGTTCGGGCTCTGGTATGACTGGAAGTTCGAGCTCACATACCACAAGTGCGGGTATTTTGATCCGCATCCGGAGATCCACATCAGCATGCTGGGGCTTCACTTCCTTTTCAGGCTTCCGTGGAAGAATGAGAAGTGGGCCGAGGAATGCGACCCGCCCAAGTACGGAATCCAGGTGCACAATGCAACCTTCTGGCTCTGCCTCGGAGGGAAGGGCAACATGAACGGAGGCACGAAGTTCTGGACATGGGACCTGCCTTTCTTCACCTTTGTACACGTTAAGCATACGGTTATGACCATGAGCGGTGAAATGGTGGATAGTAAGGATCTCGGGAGCGAAAAGCCCTACATCTATTATGCCGACGATCCTCGGGTCCTCAAGTACCAGGTACCCTACACCGACTCCTACGATGGTGAGGTGGTTATTTGCACGTACTGGCGTGAGTACAGGGAATGGCGGAGGAAGTGGCTCACCTGGACCAGCCTGTTCGCAAGGAGGAGAAACTACCTGGAGATTGAATTCGACAAAGAAGTTGGAAAAAGAAAGGGCTCCTGGAAGGGCGGTTGCCTGGGCTGTTCCTACGATCTGCTGCCGAATGAGACCGATTTGGAATGCATCAGGAGGATGGAAAGGGAAAGGAAGTTCTAAGAGAAAAGGCTAGAAATGAGCGCAACCGATTCTATACATTACCGGCTATGCACCGAAGGCGCCCGGTGGCTGCATAAACAGAAGTGGAACTATGAGAGGTGCCAGAAGAGGCCATGCTACAGGACCGAGGCTTGTGGTGGTTGCAAAAGATATCACTATGTGGCCGTCGAGCTTTGCACGTGGGGCAGCGAGAATACCGATGTCTGGGGGCTTGGCAACTTCAATGAAAGTGCCGTGATAGAAGTCAAGACGTCGCACTCTGATTTCCTTGCCGATCGGAAGAAATGGTGCCGAAGCGAAGATGCTGAGCTGGCCGGCCGCCAGGCTGGAAGATTGCGCTGGTATCTATGTCCGGAAGGTGTTATCAAGAAAGAGGAACTTCCGGAGAAATGGGGACTTCTCTATTGGGATGGAAAGGGTATCTATCCCGTAGTATCTCCGAAGCCTTTTGAGAACACCGCCGCGGCCGATATGGAGATTCTTACAAGCATCCTTCGACGCGAGGAGTTCCCGAAGAAGATATACAACTACCGTGGCAGCCCGACCACCATCCATCCAAAACAATAGGAAGCGAGGAAAACGATGAAGGACATTTGTGGGAAAGAAATAACGGCCGGCGACATTTGTCACGTCTGGTGGCAGGACAACGACTATCTCTGTACTGTCGTGAGGACCCGCGGACGCGGGATCAAGTTCGTCACAGACGATGATAAGACATTCACCTCGGATTTCCTTGTGGAAAACGAGGCCCAAATCGCCGTCCAGGGAGGAAGAGCACAAAAGAAGAAGGTGAGTGAAGCCGTGACCACCGAAGAACTGGAGATGATTGGCAAGTTGCGAGAGCTCGGCTGGTACGGTACGCTCTATAAGAAATCCATTCTGCTTTCCAATTTCAGAATTGAGATGCCGGAATTAGAAAACAAATGATGAGGATATGGCACTAACCTATACATACGAAACAGGACAGATAACCCGCGACTTCCACCTGAAAAGGCTGGAGGGGGATTGCAAGCGCGATCCGGAAATGACCGTGAACATCGGGGTTATGTGCCGTACATGCCCCTTTTACGGAGGCGAATTTAGATGGCATGGAAAAAGCGGGGACGAACGTTATCCCATTGATTTCGACAGGCGCGAGTACCTCATAAGGTGCAAGTACCATAAGGAGGACGACCCCGGGCTCCAAGACGTGGTATCCGATATCTACGATAAGTTTGAGCGTGAAGCCATGACCCATTATTACGACTAATCATTGATATGAGAACCTACAGACATCGATGGACCGACCATGAAACCGTGTACATCAACATGGCTCAGGGATTCTGCATGGTGCGGATCTACGACGAGGGCTGGCGAAAGGTCGCCGAACTCGACAACCTCATCGTTTACCCTGATGCCCGTGGACGTGGATATGGAGACCAGCTCCTCAGGAAGGCTATCAGCATCGCCGAGTTCTGCGGATGTGCGGTTCTTAACCTCTGGCCGGACTGCGAGGACTGGGTCAAGGATTGGTACCGGAGAAACGGCTTCAATCCAGACGAGGACCTGATCGGCAATTATGGAGAGATAGGATGGTGCAAGGTCCTGAAGGGAAAATAAGCACATTCCAACATGCTTAATTTGCAAACGAGAAATAACCCACTGAAAATGAAAACGATACCATTTGACATTAAGTACCGGCCGGAGATAGTGTCCGGGAAGTACAAGCTGGTAAACAGCGAAGGAAAGAACGTCACCGTCCTTGACTGGGAGTTCCATCGCGGTGACTCAAAAGTCTTGATCGTAAAGATTGCCCGGGCTAACGGGTACGAGGATGCTGTCCTATACACGCATGACGGAAAGAGAATATCTCAGATCGAGGACCATCTTTCCATCGTAACGGACGAACCGGAAGGTCTGACCGAGTTCGAGAAGGAGGTACATGTCGCATCGTTCCTTGAGATCCACCCGTCCGATGTGGACGCCATCAAGGAGCAGGCGGCACACCTGCTCGAGCTTGCCAGGAAGGAACTCGACCAAGAGATCGGCAGAAATATCCAAGAGCATATCGAGGCGATGTATCAGGCAGGAAAGGAAGAGGGGATCAAGATTGGTAAGGCTGAGGCTTTGAAAGACATGCCTCGTTGGCATAAAGTAGAAAAAGGTGGTTGTTTCGATAAGCCGATGAATTTCCTGCTTGAAGCGAAAGAAGGTCATTTCTACTGTTCTTCGTGGGAGGTGCCACGCGACGGATTCCTCCTTTTCGTCGATGAGCTCGAAAAACTCCCGAAAGAGGACCCAAAAGATCAATAGCCATGCAACACGACATCACACACTGCAAGGGCGGGGACTGCCCGTTGAAAGAGACATGTGATCGGTACATCGCTCACCTGGATCTGAAGGAGAATCCGGGCAAGTACGGACTCTATCATTCATACCTTATCACCGAGCCGCATAACTACGGGAAATGCAAAATGTATCTGAAACATGAAGAAGAAGTACATCATTGAACTGAATGAAAGGCAGATGCGCCTGCTTTCCTGGGCATTGGATACGCTTCCGCGCCTGATAGAGGGTCAGGACCATTCCTTCCAGGATCTGCTCGAACAAGCCTGGGAAAAGCGTTGCAAGGAGGCCACCGGGAAGATGATGGATGACGAGTGGGACGGCGGCTGGCATCAGATGCGCCATGAAGCCGAAGAGACCTGCCTGAAAATCAAACGCCGCTTCTGGGGCCTTCCGCCGAACACGTTGAACGGAATCCACTACGATGACACGGCGGACATCCTGTGGGACATGTACCAGGTCATCAGGCACCAGCTCTGGTTGGACAATCCCGACCCGGAGAAACCCCGCTGGACGGTCGATGCTTCGCCGGCCACTCAATTCGGAGACGAGCCGCTAATTATTGTGAAACCAAAAAGACAAAAGAAATGAACGGATACAAATATACAAGAGTTTGGGAGATCGACCGCCGCCTGGTCGTTGCTCCTACTGCCCAAGAGGCAATCGAGCTGTACAAGAACTTCATGGGAAAGGAATACTTGGACGAACCGAAAAGTATTCTGGCGGTCGGTAACTCCGATTTCATTTGCAAGAGTTATGATGCCCTTATCAAGGAGGAGAAATGACACACGAAGAACAACTCGCTCAAGAGTTCTACCCTAACAGCCGCACCTTCTGTGGGGGTGTCGCACAGATCGCCCGCGATGCTTTTGTCAAGGGGTATCGCGCAAATGCCCCCGCATGGGAGAACGCTACCTGTGTCAAGGACTTCGGCGTCCAACTGCTTATTTGGACCTTCTACGGGACATATCGTATCGGCACGTGCGTAGAGCCGGGTGACAAGTACATCATCATTTCAAGCATCAAGGAGAAGAAATAATGAAAGCAAGAATAGAGAAAGATGGAGCAGAAGAAAAACACGTCGATTAACCAGGCCGGTATAATCCACAACTGCCTGTACATGATGTCACTCGCGATGGACAGGCTTATACGCGAGGTGGAGCCAATCATGGAGAATCATTCGGAATCCTTCGATAAGAAAAAGAAGAGCCAGTTCAAACGGTATGCACTGACTGTCCGAGACGCCATTTTTCAGCAGGATCGACTCACCCAGGACATCTGGGACATGGAGGAAAAGCACAACTACCGGAACGTTGACTTCTGGCTTGAACAGGGTAATGAGCTGGCGCGGCTAATCCTTCTCTTTGCTGACCGGTCCTCGGATCAGAACAACGTGGATAAAGTTTTCTCTCTGCTCAGAGCCCTTCCTGGAGAGGGAATCGTCGACGAAGATCTACTCAAGTTGTTTTACATGAAGAAGCTATAAAACTTATGAGCAACGCAATCTACAAGCCGAAAGGCAAGGCCGGCGAATATGCCGAATGGGCCTGCAATCTGTATGTCGGGTGTAGTAATGACTGTGCATACTGCTATTGCAAGAAGGGTGTCCTTTCTCATGCGATGGGCGGTCCTGTACCGAAACTCAAGGCGTGCTTCCGGAACGAGAATCACGCCCTGGATGTCTTCATCAGGGAACTGGAATCAAACCTCTCGGAGCTTCAGAAATCCAGTCTGTTCTTCACCTTCTCCAGTGACCCGATGATTCCGGAGACACGGAGGCTGAACTGGGAGTGCATCGTTCAGGCCGTGATAAACGATGTACCAGTACAGGTTCTGACGAAGAATGCCGACTTCATCAAAGACGAGTATATCGGTCTCGGCCACGTGATGGCCGGTGCGAAGATACACGAAAAGATAGCCTGGGGCTTCACCCTGACCGGAAGGGATGACCTGGAACCGGGCGCGTCAAGAACGGAAGAAAGAATCAAGGTCATGCGGACGCTTCATAAGGCCGGGTATCGTACCTTTGCATCCTTGGAGCCGGTGGTCGATCCTGATGCGACGATAGATGTCTTTCGTCAAACCGAAGACTGTTGCGACCTGTTCAAGGTCGGTCTCCAGAGCGGTGTGTCGAAAGACTACTATCATCTTGCGGACGTCCGCAAAATGGCCGAGATTATCGCCGGAAGCGGGAAGCCGGTCTATTTCAAGAAGAGCATCACCGACTATCTCGGATGGGATTCCCATGAACCAGTTGACATTTTCAAACTCAAGTAACTACCATGAAATACGTTAAAATTCCAAGCTCATTCAAGGTGGGCGGACAGGACATCGAAGTCCGGAGGGTCGAGCGATGTGAAGACAACACCATCGGCCAGTGCTCCGTCGCCAGCGGCTATATCGAGATCGCCGAGAAGCACAGCAAGGACAGCATCCAGTCAGCCGGAAGCAAAATCAACACATTCTACCACGAGCTCACGCATTCCATCCTTCGAACGATGGGGGAGACCGAGCTCAACGACAACGAGAAGTTCGTCTGCTGCTTCTCCAGCTTCCTGACGGAGGCGATGGAAGCTGCTGTTTTTATCGAGGATGAGTGAAAAGGCTGTCAAATACGACACGCCTACAATCTCTATCAACGGAAAAGAGGTAGGACGTATTACCGGCGGCTTCTCTGCCCATTCAAAACCAGTCTTTAAGGTGCCGGAAAAACCTCTAGAAGCTAGATTTGAAATCAAGATGACGGATGATGCCAAGGAGGTGCTCGAAACTCTCATGAAGGAATTTAGCCAGTATCAATCGGACATGCGGAAGGCGATGAACGCTTGGATTCAAGATTGCGTCCGCACAAGGGTTGTCCCGCTAATCAAGGGTGAGATAACGAAGGGGAAAGTCAAGTGGCGAGGACTATCATTATGCTATGGCCCGGACGGATCGTTCTTGGGCATCCTTCAAAGAGAACATACGCTGTACAGCGTTGACGGGAACACGTACAAAACACAGGAATAGATATAAACAGAGATGAAACAAGCAAGAGTGAGGATCACCGTTGAGATCACCGATTTCGATGGGAACCCTAATGACATTCTCAGATTCGGAATTTGTAGAAGCCTCAGGCGTGGTGACCTGCGTGAGGAGCGGGTCGCAATCAAACAATCAAGATATGATTGCATCACAGCAATGTATAAGCGAATGCTCAAGGATCACGAATACCTGGTGAAATGGAACGAGCAAGAGAACGCCATCAGCGGGACGTTGGACGTCGTCATCCCGCGGGACATGGGACTCTATTACAAGGATTATCTAAAAAGGACGGAAAATGAGTAGCCCTGTACTGGTCGTGATCCCGTACCTGGCAAGCGCTGCACAGGGGAGGGAGCTGGAGTACGCCATTTCCGGCTGGACCAGGCACTTCAAGTGCCCGCACAAGATCGTCATCGTCGGAGAGGGGTTGCATGCTGTCCCCGAATGGATCAGGTCGCACGAGGATGTCTCCCTGGTAGAGTCGCCAAGGGTTAAGGCAATTCCCGGGCAATACCGGCAGCACCTGGATTACGTGAGTTGCCTTCGAAAGGTCCGGGAACGTTTCCCGCAAGGGGAAGGTTTCATCATGGTGGCAGATGATTGCTATGCGGTAAACGACTTCGATCTGGCTGATGTCATGTTCTTCAAGATGCTGGAACCGGAGTTCGTATGCGATCCGGAAACACCGAATCAGTGGCGGCAAGACAAGTTGAAGACCAAACGGGCACTCCAGGAGGACGGGGCGCCGGTTCGGAATTTCACCACCCATCTCCCTCAGTGGTATGAATGGGACAATTGGGAGGCCATCGTCACCAAATACGGAATGGACAAGGAATCGTACGTCATCGAGGACCTCTACTACAACACGTATTACGCCGGCCGCATTCCGTTCCGGCTTGACAAGGAACGTGACAACCTGAAGTACGGGGTTTATACTACCCACCCGCCGGTAGAGGAACTTCGCAGGGCCTTCACAAACAAGATATGGATCACAAATTCCCCTGACGGGTGGCAGCCGGCACTTGAGCACCTGTTGATGGATCACTTTGGCTTATAGAGGTGGCGAAAATATAACAAATTGGTGCATTTTGTCACATAATTTTGCATATTAAACTAATTTGTCATATCTTTGTGCCAAGTTAAACGCCTAAGTACTATTTATCATGAAGCAGAGATTTGACATCATGAAGCGTAACGCGGAGGCCCGCGCGACGATCAAGACCATCGAGAACCAGTTGTTCTACGGAGAGAAAAGGCTCGAAGCAATGTGGCGGGGTGTTTCCGATGCCAGGAAGGCCGGCGATAAGGAGAGAGAGAATCTCCTTTACAGGGGCTGGAAAAAGGAGCATGAGGCGGTGAAAGACCTGAAGTCCAGGAAACAGGAACTCCTTATCCTGGTCGCCGAGAAGAAGTACGCCAACCAGTACCTTTACTCGGACGTCAATCCCTGGGAGGTCATCGAGGAGAAAAGCCCGGTTCGAATCGTGGTCCGTGCGATGAGGTGCCAGATCAAGCCGGAAGCCAGGAAGGCCCTTCAGGAGAGCTTCGTCCCCGGCGGTTTCCTCGGCCACTTCGACAACGACGCCCAGGAATGGGACATCAGGCCGGACAAGGATGGGATGACCATCGAGCTCCGCAAGCACAAGGACGGCCGCTGGTATGAGGCGGGGAGCAGGCACTGCCCCTTCATCCTCTCCACGGAGCCGGTCAAGCGCTACGACTACAACTTTTAACCTCGCCCGCCATGATCTATCCGATTTTATTCACACTGATCCTTTGCTGGATCATGTCCTTTGGAGAAAACGATTAACCAGAATACAAAACGCTATGAACAAGTATCGTATCAACTTCGCAAGAAAACAGGGCTCTCGCGACGTCATCCACATCTTCGCTGTAAGCATAGCCGCCGCCCGCAAGATTTTCGAGACCAACTTCGGACCACATCCGGAAGCTCGGGTATCCTATGTCCGGGGGGCGACCGACGACGAGCTTCAGGAAATCAACAACACTGGCGCACCGCATCCCAGGAACTAATCCGTGCAAGTATTCGTACCATACCCGTCACCGCTCGACGTGGCAAAATGCCTGGACTCCCGGAGGCTTCACAAGCAGATCCTAGAGTGCAAGCAGATCATTGATGCAATTGACGGACGGTCTTCAGCGTGGGCGAATCATCCGGTAGTGATGATGTACCGTCCTTACCGGACCTGGCTGGCGATGTACAAGTGGTGCCTGATGGCATTCATGGAAGGTGATTTATCGAGCGCCGTGGTGGCAAGCAGGGAGGCTTCCGGATGGGAGCCGCCCTGCCTCACGCGGGACTTCGACTTCTGCGACCAGCACAAGCGCCGTCTCTACACGAAGTCTCCGGACCTCTACCCGGAATGGGCGTATCTTGGTACCAGCAAAGAGAACTGGTATTTCGTGGATGGCGAGCTGGTGAAGTATGTAGGAGGGAAAAGGATATGAGACTACTTGACAGGGCAAGGAGACTTGGCTTGCATGTACAGGACGACCGCAGGCAAAACGGAGACCGGCGGATTGTTGTTTCGTCCGCATGTGGCACTTTCTGGAGCTATTGGAGACTACGCAGGGGAACACCCCTGGTGGTTCTCAAGAATATGGTCCGGAGCCTGCAAACGATATGCACCCTGGTTGAGAGCGGTGAGGTAGCGATCAGGAGATACGACAGATGAAGACAATCTCAAACGCTGATTTTGATGCGATACTCGCGATCCTGGACAGTCTTTCCATTCCGAAGGGGCGGTCCGTCAAGGAGTGCGAGGCGGCTCGTAAGGCGGCGCTTCTAGCAAAGCGCTTGAGAAAAAAGACTGATAAACAGGACGGCACACATGGAAGGAATAATTAAATTTGGCAACGTGATCTTCGTCAAGGACGAGGACGCAAGTAACGACCTCATCCAGGTCTTCCGGGCCGAGCACGGACTGAACCGGTACCGGCTGAAAGTGGACCGGACTCTGAAGCCTCCATATTACGTACTCTTCACTGACTTCAGGTCAAACGGGAGGGAGATGTCAACCAAACTGTTTGCAACAAGCAGTCTTGAAAAGCTACGCAATTACTATTTTGGTTGAATTCCTCAGCAGTCTGGCCGGTGGAGACATTTGTCTAATAAAACTTAACAATCATGAAACAGGAACAAATCATTGAAAATCTCCTGGAATTCGCCCCGAATGTCCTCGGAGTATGCCCGGAGTGCGGCGAGGCCGTGCTTTTCGATGGATGGAGATGCTTTAACTGCGGCTTTGACCCGAAGGAAATGACAGGGAAGCAGAAACTGGATGCCCTTGACCGCTGGAGCAAAGCCGTGAAAGGGGAGAAGGAGGAGCGATGAGCTTGACGTTTTCCGTCCTGAAACAGGGGGTGACATCTGATCGGGTGCGCGAGGCTGTACTGACGGATGACGGACGTATCCGCGTCCTTCCGGCGGCGACCTGGCTGTCCTTTTCCTGGGATGAGGTACGCCTGTTCATGCACGAGTACCCGATCTATGTCTTGCCCACGGAGGAACTCATTTCAGATCTGCGGGCACTTATCTCGCCCTACAAGAGAACGATTGAAATAGGCGCCGGAACAGGCAATGTCGGGCGGGCCCTGGGCGTCCGGATGACCGATAGTTATTTGCAAGAGAATCCTGGTGTTCGCGCCTGTTATGCACTCGCCGGTCAACCGACGATCACCTATCCATCCGATGTCATGAGGGCGGATGCGCTCTCCGCCGTCCGGATTCTCAAACCGGATTGCGTTTTCGGTTGCTATGTGACGCACTACTCGGAGGAGGGTGCCGGCAGCTCCTGGGGGGTGAAGTTCGATAAGATCCTGCCCAAGGTGCGACGGCTCATACTGGTCGGCAACCCCCAGACGCACGGTGCGAACCCCATCATGAAATGCTATCATAAGGAAATCATCAACCCGGGGAAGATTATCACCCGGTCGGGAGCCGGTCCGGATAACACGATCTACGTCTGGGGTGAACTCGGAAACTTACTTTTTTAACACATTGGATTATGAGACATATCGCTTTCAGGGCAAAGGTAACACTGGATATACCTGTGCTTGGACTTCCAGAAGAAATAACTGAAGGGAAATGGGTTTATGGTGACTTGCACTTCCGGTGTAAGTATCCTCACATTCACTTGGCGCAACCACGCGGATGCAAGGCGCCGATTGACATCGAGACACTCGGACAGGATACCGGGCTCAGAGATAAAAACGGAAGAGTTGTCTGGGAAGGTGATATCGTCCGTTACCGGTCATCGGACGAACGGTACACGAAGAACCCTCGTTTCAAGATACTTCCAATCAGATATGATGAATCATCGGCAAGGTTTATGGCCGGGAACATCTATTGGCAAAATCTGTGTTCTTCAAAGATAGAAGTCATCGGTAACATTCACGACAATCCAGAACTATTGAGCGAATATGGCACGGACGAACGGCTTTGACAAGAAGATGGCTGAACTCGTTTACAGAGTCCACGTTGGGGACTCCATACGTATCACGCGGACGTATGTCTTCTGTGACGTACAGGAGGGGAAGGTGACACGGATAGATGACGCCGGCCGGCTTTGGGGAACCTGGGGCGGCCAGCCTGTAATACCGGGGGTGGACGATTTCCTCGTCATAAAGTCGGAATCTTCCGACGGCGTTTAACTTGATACATTGCCCCCGAATCCCGGTGACGCCGTGACGGTCTCACCGGTTTTTATTTCTTCTTCTGGTCCTTTGACAGCAGCTTGCCTTTCCTGATGATGACGTTACGGTTCTCGTAGGGCTTGTCCTCGCTGACGCCGTAGTTCCGAAGCGATCCATAGGTAATGCCAATCTGGTCGATAGAGAAATGGTCATAGATGCATGCGACGCTTCCGAAATAGAAATGCTGGTCGTTACTCCTGGTGTCTCCCTTGATTATGAGGTGAATCACAGTCTTGCTGAATTTCGAGTTATCCATTGCTTGCCTTTTTGTTGCTGCAAATTTACACAATGCGAATGAAAATGACAAATACAGCAAATAAATAATGTTTTGTTTGCATATTAGCGTAATATGTCATATATTTGCATACAAAGTTAAACGCCATGAAATTTACAGAATTATCCCAGGAGTGGCAGGACAAGCTCTCTGCCGATCGCAAGGTCCTATGCAAGAAGAATCACAGTGATTCTTATGAGGTCATTATGTATAATGCTGAAGGTACCAGGTATTTCCGAGCCCGCCGGGTCTGCCATGCCATTCGGGAACGGAACGCATTGGACAGTCCGCTACGGCGCCGTTCAGTTCTCCGCACACCGTAATCCTTGTGGAGAAATCGACTACGAGCTCTGCGATGGTAAGACGTACGGACGCTCGGCCAATGGCACCGTAATTCCGGCCCGAGTAGACACCAAGAAAGAAGTCATTGAAATTCTCAACAAGATCGCGATTTTTTAACCAAACGCCATGCTCGCAACACGTAAACAGATCACCTATCTCCAGTCCCTGGCGGACAGGGCGGAGAGCATCCGCCGGAAGCACCCATCGCTCATCCCGCCCGGCCTGTACCATCAGAAGTGGGAGGACGGGATGACCAGCGAGAAGGCATCCCTCCGGATTCAGTTCTATCAGTCAATCCTGGACAAGGCCGACCAGGCCATGAACCCGGCAAAGCACGCAAGTAAAACAGAAGACTTACCAGAATAGATATGATCAAGATTACCGATAAGAACACCGGGCTTGTCTGGTGGAAGAAGACCGAGGACGAGGTCTACGATGTGGTTTACGACCTGGTTGGCGACAAGCTGGCCGACAACGGAATCCCACTTGCCCAGGAGGTGGCCGGCTGGGCCGACCTCGCAACCTGGGGGGAAAGATATGAAACCGACGAGATCCTCGTTGAATGCGTGAGTAATGTTTCACTTTGTTAAATAAGAAAGAGATGGAAAGAGCAAGAGAAATTGAAATCCTCCAGAGCCTTAAGGGCGACACCTACTTTGCCCAGCTCTTTGGCGACGAGCAGATCGACGCCATGTGTCAGAACATCAGGAATGACTACCCGATCGAGTGCGGGCTGGAGATCTTCCAGGGATCACGGGTCGCCAGGGAGAACGCGAGGCTCAAGGGAAAACTCGCGGCCTGCTGGCAGGCTGAGGAAGCCGCCGCAAAGGCCATCCTGCGCAAGGCGGGCGACCATTACGACGAAACACTCGAGGACGTGGCAGAGCGCCTCGTAGGGCGCAAGAAATGCCTCCGCCTGAAGCTCCAGGACAACCTGCCCCTGACGGATGAAGACCGTGATGACCTTCTAAGATATCTGGAGGGCGAGAAATGAAGAACGGAATCGTCATCGATGGAAAATCATACAAGGCTGTGAGGGCGACCTACATCCCCGGCCTTGGGCAATCACCCTGTACCCTTTGTGACATCAAGGTTCGGAGACTGTGCGAAAGCGATGATGTCCAACCCTGTAGATTGTTTAACAGGGGCTACAAATTGGCCCATTTTAAGTTGGAAGAGATAAAATGATCGGAGCCATCATCGGAGACATCGCGGGCTCGCGTTTCGAGTTCAGCAACGCCAAGACCGACAAGTTCAAGCTGCTTGCGCGGGAGTGCGACTTCACGGATGATACGATATGCACCGTGGCCGTGGCCGATGCAATCATGCACGGACGAAAGTTCGACGAAGCCCTGCGCGACTGGGGATGGCGCTATCCGCATCCGAAGGGCGGGTATGGTTGGTCTTTCGGCCGCTGGCTTAAAGACCGGAACGCCGGCCCATACTGGAGCTGGGGGAACGGAGCCGCCATGAGAGTCAGCGCAATCCCGTACCTTTGCGAAAGTTGGGACGATGTTGTGAGCCGGGCGAACGAAAGCGCGATGGTGTCACACAATCACCCGGAGGGAATCAAAGGAGCTGTTGTCACGGCAGGAGGAGGCTGGATCATCCTGGATAACATGTTCGCGCTGGGGGACAGGACACCGGGCCTGGTCTCCAACGCGAAAAAGGCTTTCGCGGATTGGGTCGGGAGCCACTACGACGTGCCGGAGTACCGGCCGTTCTCGAACCCGTTCAAGGAGACATGCATGAACGCGGTGCCGGTGGCAGCATCCTGCCTGCTGGCGAGCACGTCCTTCGAAGATGCGATCCGCAAGGCCGTCCTGGTCGGCGGAGACAGCGACACGATCGCCGCGATTACCGGCGGATGGGCCGAGGCGCTCTACGGGGTCCCTGAAGGGCTGTCCATGATCGCAAAGAAATACCTGCCCAAGGATATCCTGGGCATCGTGGACGAGTTCTATAGGATTGTGTACCGCTAAGGCTTGATTTCGTTTTTGAACTCCGGGTCGGAGAAGAGATCGAAATCTTCTGTGGCCTTTGCTATCTCGATCTCGGCCGCGAGCGTGCGGACATAGACCGGCTTGATGAAAAGCGCGATGAAGAAAAACGCGATGCCCGCAATCAACGTAGCATTCGACATCTCGTCCTCTGCCTCCAGGTCCAGGATGAAAGAAGCGATGATGCCGGCGAAGGCAAGAATCCAGGAAAGAACCCTGAGAAACTTGACCATCTTGGAGGCTTTGGTGTTGACGTAGAGTTTTTTCTTTTCCATGATCTTGCCTTGTTGGTTTTGACAAAGATAGGAAATTATTGGTTAACTTTGTATTTCAGTAGGAACGCAAATCACTATGGAACCGATCATCGTATCCATACCGGGCGAGAAAAGCCCTCAGAAGCCAAAAGAGCCCGTTCTGTGGAACGGTTGCAAGTATTACAAAGGCGAGGACAAATGCCCGTTTACAGAGGACGGCGAGATCCCGTCCATGACCGTCGACTACGCGCCCAAGAACACCAGGGCGTTTTGGTGGGCCGCCGAGCGGTATCTGTACGATAGGAAGCTGACCCCGATACGCGAATGGATCGAGTGCTTCGTCTACAAGCATCTCGAAGGGTGCCCGATCAGCGAAGAAAAGATGCTCGAGTCCTACGAGAACGGGACGCCCGTCGACTACGGCGTCTGACTGTCGTAGTAGTTTCCGTCGCGGGAGACCGCGTACATGTCTACTTCCCAGGTCCAACTACCGCGGCTGCATCGCTTGATGTCGATGATGCGGAACCGGTAGCCTCTGTTCACGAGAATTTCCTCCTCGCCCATGCTACGATGCCGATTGAGCTCGGTCCAGTTCTCGCCGTCGTAGGAGTACGAGCTGCCGCCGTACCACGAGAACGGCGCGATCGTCATGGCCTCGCTGCCTGCGGGGAGATAGATGTTGTACAGAATGTTGGCGGGCCACGGGTGCGTCGGCGATGTCGAGACGAAAGCCTCGTCCCGTCCCTCGGCGCCGATCTTCTTCTTCGCGTCCCCCTCTGTCATGCCACGGAGATCGAACCCGAACACGCCCTTGAACGAGTCGAAATCAGATCCTCTGGAGACCCACATGGGTCGCTTCGTCTTCGCCCTTGAGAGCGCGTCGGTGATCTTGGTGTAGCCGTCCGACGGTGCGCCCTCGTAGTCGAACGGGACCTTCCCGAGACCTTTGAAATTCGAGTCACCCCACTGACCGCGATATCCTCGCAGCGGCCGGTTGTACTTGCCAGATCCTCGGGTGTATTCTATGACGTTGTGCCGCTCCTCGACAGTCATCTTCTTGAACAGTTCGTTCGCGTAGTCAAAGTCGATGTCCAACCAATCGCTGAAGGTCTTGCCGTTATTAAGGAACCTCAGCGCGTTGGGATCGACCGTCAGATCCTCGTCTTGCCCGAGGTTGTTGATGTCGTTGGCGATTCCGTTGAGCGCGTCGGACGCGAGCTTCGCGTTCTTCGCGTCCTCGTTGTCGATGCTGATGCGTCCGAGGTCCACGAGATCGTCCCACTTCTCGAACTTGGACTCGATGTCCGTCAGTTTCGCCTCGCTGTCTCTGAGCTTCTTTGCGGCCGCGTTCATGGCGGCCCGCTTCTTCTCGTTCTCCTTCCACTCGCTCGAATACAGTTTCAGGTCCTTTTCGTCCCATGCCGGGTACATGGCCTTGATCCGATTCGCCTCGGCGGTGATGTCCTTGCGCTGCTGAGCGATCTCGGCCCGCTTCTTCTTGAGCTCGGCCTTCTGATCCGCGAGCTTCTGCGCGAGCTCCTTCTTCTTCGGCTCGATGTCGTCCAACTCCTTTTTCAGCGGGATGAAGATCTTGACATACTGCTCGGCCCGATGGATCGCCGCCTTCAGGGCGTTTTCGTCGATGTTGTCTATGGCGTCGCCCAGCGCGTCGTCGATGGCGGACGGGAGGCTGTAGTTGTAGTTCAGATCCGACGCCTTGTCCACAAGATCCTTCCATTCCTGGAGCGCTTTCTCGGCTTCTTTTAGAGCGGCGTTGAGCCACCCGGCGTCATGTTGCTGGATGAATGTCTCGGCGGCACTTATGAACGATTCGTGCCCGAGCTTCGTGAGGATCTCCCGGTTCTCCTTCTTGAGCACGGTGTCGGCCCTCTTCATGAGTTCGGCCCACTTTGCCTTCTTTTCTGCCTCCTGGAGCGCTTTCTTGATATCGTCGATGACATACCCGTCCACGACCATCTCGAGCTCTGTGGCGGCATTTTCTTCACCGGCGTTCTTCAGACGGTCGGACAGGTCGGTAGCATGGATGACCAGGTCGTTGTATGTGCTGATCGCATCCTCGAGATTCTTGAGCGCATCCGAGTAAGCCGGCTCGTCCCTTTGGTCGATGGCCCTCTCCATGGCCGCCAGATAACCGTATCCGTTCACCCGGTCCAGGCGGGATGCCGACTTGTTCGCCGTGTACGCCTGCCACTTCCTCTTCCGCTTCTCCCATTCGAGAATGTCCTGGCCCTCCTTGATAGCTTTCTCCAGGGATTCGACGGACGCCTCATTGACAGCGTCGGACAGCGCCTGTGCCGCGCCAGTCTCGTTGATGTCGTTGAGTGAGACGATCAGCCCCTCCGCCGTCGACTTGAGCCCGTTATAGGTGCCGAGCGCTTGGACCGCCGCGTCGTATGCGTGCTTGAACTTGAGAGGTTTTCGGCCGGCGAGTGCCGACTCCATATCCGTCATGAAGGTGTACCCGGGGTTGTTCTGCTCCAGTTTGAAGGCAATCGGATAGGCGTTCTTGATATGCTCGTAGAGCGTGCGGTTATTCTCCCACTTCTCGGCCTCCTTGACCTCGGCGATGAGGTCTTGCATCGCAGGGATGTCCCGATTGCGGTACGCGGCGAGCATCCTGGCCGCGAGTTCAGGGAACTTGGAGCGGGCCAGAGCGTAGGTCGTCTCGTAGGCGCTGACGCCAGAGTCTTTCCAGAACTTCTTGAGTTCGGCCTCTTCGAGCGCCTTCCGGTACGCATCCTGGGCGACCTTCCAAGTGGAGTACTTCTGGTTCTCCGGCTTCTCAAGCCAGTCGATTTCGAACTTGAGTTTCTTGATCTTCCAGTCAAGGTCTCCGTGGGAGTCGAAGTAGGAGAGTTTCGATTCGACAGCCTCGTGCACGGCCCGGGTCTTCTCGACCCCGTACGTCTTCATCGTGCCGAATGGATCTTCCAGGGTGTCGAAGCTGTCCCGGAGCGTCTTGATGTCCTGGAGGACTGCACGGGCAGCGAGCTCCAGGTTCGCGTAGCTCTTGAACTTGCCCGTCTCGTACATGTTCCTGAGCCGGTCGATCCGTTCCGCCTCACCGGTCTTTCCGCCGGCGGTCCAGGCGTCTTTCAGGTCGGGGATGCTGTCGGCGAGCTTGAGGACCAATCTTGCGTCGTTGTACGCGATCTGACGTTCCTGCCACCTGGCGCGGATGTCCGCGACCTGCTCGGGGGTGCGGGCCATGTGACGCTCGTGCGCCTTTTGGAGGATGCTCTGTGTCTGCTGAGCCTTGATCCACGGCGGTTCGACGCCTTCCTGCCATGCCCACGGGTTGTCTACGAGGAAGTAGGGGAGCGTCCCGCGTGCCGCCGCCGCGTCCACCCGGCCTCGGTTCTTCGCCAGCCAGTCGTTCCACTGCGGAGGCATCTCCTTGACGGTGTTCACGGAGCCCCGGTCGACGCCGTCCATGTCGCGGTCGATCTCCTCGTCCGTCTTGAGGATGGACGTGGTGAAGCACCGGCACGCCGGATGCCAGCCCCTGAACTCGAACCATTTCGGGTATTTCCCCTTCAGGTCGTCGCAGATGTCGTGGAACGGATGCGGCTTCCCGTCCGCCCCCAGGCACGTATGGTTGTTGGAAAGGTGGATCTCGATGCCCACCACGAAGTCAAGCTGGGTCCGCCGCATGTGATCCGCCGTTCGATAGGCCATGTTGGTCTCCGTCCGGGCAAGGCGGTAGGCATTCTTGTAGGAGGACCGGTAGACGCCCTGGCCCGGGTGGAACTGGGCCGCCGCCTTCGACAGGTGCAGATTCCCGTCCGCGCCCCGGACTCTCCGGAAAAGTTTGTCCGGGAACTTCAGATACGTCTTGAGGTCCCTCGCCATCTCCGGCGCCCCCTCCCCGGTCTTGATCCCCAGTTCCAGGGTGGACTCGACCATCGGGATGCACTCGTCCGCGTAGTTCCACACCCGGTCCGACAGGCCCAGCCCGTGTACCTTCCTCTTGAGAAAGGCGTCGAGGGCGGCTCCGTTGGACGTGTAGTATCTCCGCTCCTGGTCTTCGGTGAGGCTTTTGACCATCTCCCCGAAAACGATGTTGCAGAGCTCGTTGTTCTTCTGGTTGGCCAGCGTCCAGGCTGACCGGACACCGTTGACGACCGTCGTCCTCATCCGTCTGGCGAGCTTCTTGATGACGGCTTCCACCCGCTTCTGGATCAGCGGGTACTTCGACAGGACAAACGGGACGCTCTTGTCCACGGAGCCGGCGTAAGTCGCGCCGATGTTTCCGATTTCGTTGGCAAGGTCGGCGTATATGGCATCGAGCTCGCGGAGGATGGCCGCAAGTTCCTTGTCGTATTTCTTGTCGTATTTGTCCTTCTTTGCCGCCATGTACACGCCTTTGATTTACGGGTGGCGCAATTGTCCGTCCGGGACGTGGAAACCCGCCGGGCGGCTACATAGAGAGCCCCATAGCGTCCGCCATCGATTCCTGGCGGATCAGTTCCATCGTCTTCTGCGGGTCCTCAGACTCTCCGAGTGCCTGGATGCTCTCCTGCTGGGACATGACCGGCTTGTTCCCGTTCTTCATCATGATGAGCTCGACGGAATCCTTCTCGTCGGTGATGATGAACGGCGTCATGACATTCTCGACGGGAAGCGCGTCGATGTCCTTCTCGTATTCCTTCGGGAGCATGACCTTGAGGAAACCCTTGACGACATTGACCTCGCGGTCCAGCGCCTCAATCAGCCGCCCGCTCTCGTCCTTGACCTTGAGGTGGCAGTCGATGAACAGCTGCTTCCGCGCCTCGCCGCTCATCGGGGAGGTCTTCATGTTCTCGTAGGACCAGTCAGGAAGCTGGAGCTGGGTGAAGAACATCTGCCGGAGTTCGTATACGTAGAACTTCAGGTTGTCGATGGCCTGGTTCCAGGTGACGTATTGCAGCGACGACCCCTGGGGGAACTGGAGGATGTCCTTGAACGCCCTGTCGGTCGCCGGGGATTTTCCCCATTGAATATCCTCGCTTATCGCCGCCATCAGGATCGGCCGGCTGTTCGACCGAAGATAGTTTCCGTTCCGGCTCACCGCCCACTCCATCTCGTACACAAGAGGACTTGCATCCTCCCATACGGGGAGAGGGCGCCAGCAGTACACCCCGGGAATCTTTCCGCCGGTCTCGATCTTCTCGTCATCCACCAGAACCATGGTGGTGTTCCCCTTCTCTCCCTCGTTGCTCCATCGGAGATGAGTGTCCTCCGTATATGTGTCGAAGTACGAGACGTCCTTGTCTCCCACACGCCGCGTGTAGGCGAAGCTCATGGCCACCATGTCGCCGTAATCATCGAAAAGGGGATAGAGTTCGTCTCCGGTCATCGGTGAGTATGTGGAGCATCTCAGTTTGATCTTGGACCTGAATCCGTACAGGTCATTGTCCTGCTTCACGCCGTACCAGAGCGTGAAGAACTCACATGATGCAAAGAGCTTCAGGCCGCGGTCGATGTTCACGCTGTCGATGCGGGTCCGGGTGAAGATCGCCTCGAGGTATCTGGCGATTTCCTTCTGCCTGTCGTTCTGGGGTTTGTAGACGCGCTGGATGGGGATGCCGAAGCAGAGTTCGGTGGTCCGCTTGGCGGCCAGTTTCTGTAGCGCATACGTCACGCGAGACACCTTCTCCGTACCCTTTACGACCGTGATCTTCTCCGGATTTCCGAACCTGTCGACCTCCGTCTCGGACAGGCGTTCCTCCGTGATGGCGATGTCCGGGTAAGCGACTTCGTCCATCACCGGATGGAATGCCGGCTCGTACTCCCTCACGAGGTCTTTCCAAGCCGGTACCTGAATCGATTTCTGCCGGAACTCCCCTGTAATGTCTTCTTTTTCCTCCCTTGCCTTTCTGATGAGTTCTTTGATGTCCATTTCTCTGAGAAATATTATGAATGGAAAAACCTTTCCTGGAAAGGCTTACAAAATAAGCCTTTTTTATTCTAAAAAACAAAAAAAACATCACCGCCCGGCTGCATTTGCAATGCGGGACAGGTTGACCGGACGGGGGACGCCGCCCATCACCTCGTTCATGAAGACATATCGGACGCCATCCCACATGTGGTTGAACGCATCCACGGGAATGTTGAGCCACTTCCCATTCTTGTCCTGTGACCATACGTAGTTGCGGGCCTCCTTCCAGCTGTTGACGGACCGTTTCGTGAAGTGGAATCGGTAGGATTGCATCGTCAGGATGCCCGCCTCGACGGAGCCGGGGTACTTGACGACGGGGTGGATGTTGACGCCGGCCCGGTAGATCTCCTGGACGAGGCGCGGGTCGGCGCTCTCTGATATGCACTTTACGGCCGGGTCGTTCTCCTTGAAGACACGGATGATGTCTCCGGTCAGCATGTGCGTCTGATAGCAGAGCTCGTCGATGTAGACGTCATGCCCGTAGAAATACACGTCCACGATTGCGGTCGGGTCATGCTCGTATCCCCAGTCCGCCGCCCGGAACCTGAGCTTCCGGGCCGCCGGCGGGATCTCGTCCACCTGGTCGACGTTCTGGAAGATGAGTCCCTCGATGATGGCTTGCAAACCAAGGCCGTAGACGCGCCACAGGTTCGGGTTCTGCGTCTTGTAGCTCTCGATCTCGTCGATGATCGTCTGCGGAAGGAAGGGATTGTCCAGATAAGTGGTCTGGAAATGGTAGGTGCGGGGGTCCAGGTTGAGGGTGCAGATCCAGTGCTCTTCGTCGAAGGACGGATTGTAGTCGACAATGGAGAACATCGTCGTTCTCATCTTCAGCTGCTTCCATTCCACCTCCGTCAGTTCGTTGGCCTCGTTGACGTACAGGATGTCACGCTTTCGGCCACGGAGTTTCGTTTCGTTGTCGCACGAAAAAAACTCGATCCAGCTCCCGTTCGGGAAAGTGAATACGAGTTCGGACTTGTTGAACCTCTTCTTGTCCCAGAGGTTGAATTTCTCGATGATCTCGTAGAAGTCCTGTAAGACGGAGCCTTTCAGGGCGGGCAGGGTTTTCCTGACGATTGAGACCTTGGTACGCGGATGGTGCCGGCAGTAGTCGACGAGCCAAATTACCGTGTTGTATGTCTTGGATGACCGGGCGCCGCCCTGCTCGGACACGGTCGAGAATCCGGAATCCAGGGCGTGCTGGATCTCGGCATACACCCGCGTCGTCTGAACGTAGATCGGCTTGACGGTGGGCGCCGCTGTATTAGCCCTCCTCGTCGGCATCGGCCTCCTCGTCCGGTGTCCTGACCTGTTCCCTGCGGTCTATGATCTCGACCACGACGGGCTGTGCGACCGGCGCGGAAATCGTCTCGCCGTTCGAGGTAATGTCCAGCGTCTCGGCGAATCCCTCGTCCCGGCCGAGCTTCCCGATCAGGTACCTGAGCATCTGGCCGTCCGGCCTCTCCTTCCAGCCGGTGACGACGTTCTTTCCGTCCACCTTCTTCGTCTGCGGGATTCCGAGCGCAAGGAGCCTGGCCGACTTCAGGCACTCGTCCAGGAGCTTGCCGTTGTATTCCGCGAAGCATGCCTGGAAATCCGGGTCCGCCTTGCACCATTTGTTCACGGTGAGCCGGTTCACACCCAGGGCCTTGGCGACATCGCCCCTCGCTCCCTTGCAGGCGTCGACCACCTCCCGGAACTTTTTCAGGCTCGGTTTTTTGTATGGTCTCTGTGGCATAAGGCAAACATTTATCGTTTTACAATATGACTGTTACTTTTGGTTACTTTCATCCGGTTTCTCGAGCTCCGCGCACATCACCCCGAGAAGGGCGGTAACCTTGACCCGGCCGCTCTTCTTCCGCGGCTGGTAGGACAGGTCCACGAAGCGCTCGTGGTCTGCCAGGATGCGGAAACAGAGGGATTCCACGGCCTTGCATACGGCCTCCGGGATCTCTTTCTCCGACAGCACCACCGTGCCGTCCAGGCAGCGGACCGGTACCTTGATCTTCCGGATCGCCGTCATCTCTTCCTCGGGGACAAGCACGGCACCCTTGAGGATGGAGAAGTCTTTCTTGTTCCTGAATGCCCGGCGTCTTTCGCGCCAGCGTTTGATTCTTTCCAGCATATTTCGTTCGATTGAGTTGTCGTCTTCCTGGGCGGGGAGCGCCGGCCGGCTGTCAATCTCCTTTCGCAATGCAAAGAGTTCGTCCCAGTCCGGCCCGTGGGCGGTTTCATATCGATCCAGCCTAGCATTGAGCCAGGCTGTCTTCCGTTCATATCGTTCTTCAAGCTCCGCTGAAGAGAGTTCGTCCAGCCTGTCGCTCATCTCGGCTCGTTTCTTGACATCGGCAAATATACGAAAAAAGGCTTACAATGTAAGACCGCAAGCGACGATTTGTCATGTTGCACGGGGATGAAACAATTATGGGCAGGCGCTTTCGCGTCTACCCATAACCACTTTTCTGATCTGATGAATCCTTTCCTTACAGGTCGGTCTGCTTGCCATCCCACTTGGGACACAGCCCTTCCTGGAGCCTGTATCTGTACAGGTACCAGATCAAGAGGTTGGCGTCCCTGGTGTAGTCGCACCTTTCGTCGATGAACGATTCGTCGGAATCTTCGTATTCCGACGCCTTGTCGAGCAGTGCGAGTTCGAGCGCCTGTTCCTCGGGGGAGGCGAAATCTCCTTCGTATTCCCTCTGTTCGATACGCTTGAGCAGTTCGAGCTCTGCCTCCGTCAGAACGATTTTCTTTTCTTCTTCCATGATGTTTTGCCTTCTTATGTTAATGATGAAATGTAAAGATACTACAGTTTGTATTTCTTTGCAATGGCGAACGCCCTTCTGGTGTAGCGGTCGTTGTCACCGTGGATGCCCTTGGTAATGACCTCCGCCCAGAATTCGTCGACATTGCTGTTGCCGTAGGAGCCGTAATTCTTCTTTCTGGTCTTGCTCTTGTCCTTGATGAATGCCTTGTAGAGCGCTTTGATTTCCTTGCCTGCCGCCTTCTGCTTGGCACCGGTGTAGTTGGAGCACCAGGTGGCGTGGGCGAGTTCATGCGTGACCGTGTGTTGCGCTGGTTTGCGGGTCACATTCTTGAATCCGCCGCGGCGCTTGTAGTTTTCCTTGTAGTCCGCTACGAATTCCTTCTTCGGACGGTCGAAGAGCTTCTTGTTGAGGTAGATGCCCTGGGAGCCGTCGGAGCCGATAAAGGTAACACCCCAGGCGTCTTTCATGTCGGCGAGTTTGATGTCGGTCTCGCGGAGTCCCATCTTGGATGCATAGCGCGAGATGCCCTGCTGGACCTCCTTCTGCATGTCGCGGTTCTTCATGTCCTTGATAGACATGGCGCTGCCTTTGACGGTCGCCATGCCCTTTGCAGTCATGCGCCGCCCGGTGCCGGTTACGGCGATTACCTTGCCTTTATTGGTGGTGTTGTATGGGTTGGTACCCGATGCTCCTCTTCCCATGGTGCTATAGTTTTTTTGCGTTAATGAAGTCGGTTACATATAGAAGACCGTGTTTCTGGCAGAACTTCCTTACCTCATCGCCGCCCCCATATACGATCAGGTTGGGGACTTCGAGACCGCTTATCTCCTGGGCATCCTTCAGGTCATTCTCGAGAGATTTCATCCAGCCTTCAAGCCCTCTGGTCATGAAAGCATTGTACCCCTTCGGGACGCCCAACTTGTTATACTGGCGGAATTTCTCCGCCACGTTCAGGTCGACATAGACGGTGATGCCGACGTCCTGGCAGTAACGGGCAAGGAAGCGCTTCTTGTAGATCTGGTTCAGGCCGAATGCGATGGGCGTCTGGTCATGCAACGAGCAGTTCGGCTCGACGATGGCGCGACATCCGCTGGTCAGCAGGTTGACCGGATCTTTGAAGAGCTTCTCGAACCGGTAGTCGTCCACATAGAAGTGATACGTGACGATGCCAGTCCTGGAGCGGCGGTCCGCACCCCAGGCAGACAGAGGAAGCTCGAGCAGGCCGGCTTGTTTCGAGATGTCGAGCGTGGGAATCTCCAGGTCGTTGTCAGACGGATAGAGCACATCCTTGTACATCATCTCTGTGAAATCACCATCGTCATCTTCTTCTTCCTCTTCCTCTTCGTTCTCTTCATCCTCATTATCGGAATCATTCCCGGGATCACCATCGCCCTGCTCGGGCGAGACCCAGTCAAGCTCCATTCCGAACGACTCGAGCTCTTCCATGTTCCACTCGTTGGCGAGAATATCATATTCGTCGTTGCCAAAGGCGAGGTTGTCCTTGATCGCCCAGGCACGGAGTTTCGCCATCGGCGTCTCTTCAAGAAATACCAGGCAAGGAACCTCCGTGAACCCGAGTTCCTTGCAAGCGTGCAAGCGTTGGTTTCCTCCGACTACGATGTACTTTCCGCCTTCCATCGGATACACCTTCAGCGGGCTGTACAGGAGGTACTCGGGATCATCGGAGATGCTTTTTTTCAAAGCGCGATAACGCTCGGTCCGGATGAAACGGGGGTTCCGAGGCAGACCGACGTCCTCGCCGGACACCGGGTCCACCCGCGAAAGCTGTCCTTCGTTCTCCTCCAGATCCGCTATCGCGATGGATACAATGGTCGGTACAAACTCCGGATGACCCGAAATTTCCGCCACCATCTTTCCTTTTTTCTTTGCCATCACTCTCTTGATTGTCGTTCCGTGCAAATATAGACAAAAAGTCTTATATTGTAAGACTGTGATTGTTAAATTTCCATCATACAGATCAATGCGGCGTCCCTCTCCTCCTGGTTGGTCCGCTTGTGCGGGAACACGATCCTCATGATCCTCATCTGCTCGACGAGCTCCTCATGTGTAATCTTCCTGTCCCGGCCCTTCCAGCATTTGAGGAGTGGCTTCTTCGGCTGGGCGGGAATCTTGTAGAACGCGAAACACTCCAGGAGCTTCTGGCTCACCGCCGCGCATTGCCCATCCTTCTTCCCGACAGCCGCGGCCCATGCGCTCGGGCTCCATTTCCCGTTCCGGCTCTCCGTCACGTGCCAGTTGCCCCTGTTCAGCCAGCCGGCCTCGACAACGACCCTCAGCGGCTTCTCGGCATTGACCGCCTGCCTCTTGACATACTCCAGGACCTCCGGAAATGTCAGCGAATCCACCGTGCACAGTCTTTTTGACAGGACCAGGGTCGCGACTCCGTTCCTGTCTATGTCCGGATCGATGGCGATCACGGTGCCTGTCCTTGGAATAAAACCCATTCTTTTTTGTGGTTTCAAATAATCTTCTTATCTTTGTCACAGTCTCAGCGGCGCCGGGGTGCGGGGGGTGCTCTAGTCCGGGGTTATAACAAAGAGACACGACATCGTCAGCACCGGCGGTGTTTTTTTTATGTGTCGTGATGCCACTCGTTGACGTGCTTCTTGTGGACGGTGTTGACCGTCAGCACTGCCTTGAAACGATATCCGTGCAATTTCTCAAATAGATCCATCCCCGCTTTTATGTGGCTCTGATGGAAGGAAGCGTACTTGTCATAAATCACCGCTATCTCAGCTTCCTTTGAGCGACAATGTTCAAGTGCATGCTTGACCGCCTTGGCCAGCGCTTCGTCAGAAGCGCCTTGGGGCTTCTTTGTCGCCTGCTCGTAAGTGTACACTTCCAACTTACCATCGGAATACTTTGGAGAGCCGTCCTTCTTAAACGCCGTCGCATACTGGATGTCATTCTCCGGCAGCAGCCTGACCACGAAACCGTCATCGGCCATCAGCCGGCCGGCGTCAATTTCGTCCTGGTGGAAGTTATGCCCCTCATAGTAGTACAACTGACCGCCGGAAGGGGACAGGTAACTGTGTTCCGCTACGATTCCCGGTTCTGTGGCCAGGTTCGTATAAAACTCTGCCGACGCGTCACCGGAATTCGAGCCGCCGGGTAATACCAGACGTGTTCCTCCATGCTCTTTTGCCATCTTTCATTGTTCAATTTGGTGTTGTACATCCGTTCCATAGTCCGCGATCGCATCCAGCCACAGCCGCCTCTGCCCTTCCTCGATCGCCTTGAGGCTGTAGTCCTCATCCGCAAACGCGATCACCCCGTCGTCTAGCATCTGTTTGAGGGCCAGCTCCTTTGTCTTGACCCTGATCACCGGCGTGACGTAAACCGCTCCCACCTTGTTGCAGAACTCACGGCATTTCGCACCGCCGCCGTAGCAGACGAAAAGCGGCCGGTCCCGCTCCGAGATCGCCCTGGCCAGCGAAAACTCGATCTCCAGGGCGTGAATCCGGTCCGAATACCCGCGAGTCGCAAAGGCGTTGAAGCCTCTCGGTATGCCCATCAGGTTCAGTTTGATGAACTTCTGTGCGACGTTCAGGTCCACGAACACCCCGATGCCCCTTTCTTGCATCGCCCTGGCTATCCACCGTTTCTTGTAGACCGCCTGGAGCCCGAATGCCGCCGGCGTCTCATTGAACAGCGAGTCGTTCGGTTCCACGATGTTGGCCGGGTGATGCTGGAGGATTCTTTCCGGATGGTCATAGATTGCAGTGAACTTGTAGTCGTCCGTGTAGAAATGCAAGGTCCCGCATCCTCTCATGTCGTACGTCCGCCTCTGCTCTCCATATCGCACGAACGGAATCTCCGCACCCTTCGGCTGTACGTCTAGACGCAAGCTCGGCACCTCCCAGGAATTCTCCGAAGGAAACAGTGTGTCAGGAATGAAGTGATCGTTGTTCATGCCACGCAAAGATACTCAAAAAGTCTTACAACATAAGCCAAACTCGGATGTTAATATAAAGAAACCGCAACCAGTCGAAAATCCTCCAGTCCGGTAGCCACTCCCAAAAGTTTCTTCTTCTCTTTTTCATTGCCTTACATACAAATCCCACCAGCTTTTTCCCTTCCATACCTCCGGCCGGAAAGCCTCCTTCAACCTAAGCCAGTCCTGTTCGAGGTGCGTGTAGAGGCGCTCAACCTCAATCCCTTTGTGTTGCATCCTCCGGATGAACAATGATGCTTCCGGGCCGGTCTTCTCCGTCCCGTCGGAGAAGACGAATACGTCATCGATCGTCTTGTAGTAGTAGAGCGTCTCCATGCCATCAGAATTGCTCGTTATCGAAATCTCTCCCTCTGTCCTTGTTGTACCAGGCTTCGTCGGGAATGTCCTCCAGCGTGCTGCCTTTCTCCATCGGAAGGTCATCAAAGGACGTCTGAACGGGCTCCTCCTGCCAGCCGTAGACGATGTGCTCGGCCGGATCGTTTTTCAGCCGTCTGGTCTCACGTTCGTAATAAAGGCCGACCAGGTGATCGACGACACCCAGGGCCCTGTTCTTGACAACTTCGATGATCGAGTCGTACTGTGACAGTTGAGCGACCTTCTCCTCGCCGAAGAAGTCACGGGCTCTCCTCTCGAAATCTCTTCCGACGCGGTGGGATATGATCACGTTGTCAGCCATGTTCGTCAGGTCGGCGGTGCCGGCGATGGACTCTTTCCTAAGCAACTGGAACGACTGCTCTTTCCTCGGATGGCACACGACTACGACGTGGATGCCCGCCCGCTTGGCGAAGTCCTTGATCGATGTGATGAACTGGGTCTGCTTCTCGTTCTTCTCTCCCTGGTAGGAGTCAAGCTGGAGCATCATCAGGTTGTCGATGAGGACGAGCTGGACGCCGTTATCGCGGACGCATTCCTCGATGTCTGAAAACAATTGCGTCCAATGGCTCCCATAGTCGTTGTTGTAGATCCAGAACTTGCCGTCCAGCCAGGCGTTTATCTTGTCGCAGATGTGCTTTGGCGCGTAGTAGATCCCGTCGAATCCAGGCTTCTGCTTGACAAAAGCCTTCCCGGCGGCCATCTGGTCTATCCATGCCTGGAAACGGAAATCCTGTAACTCTCCCGAGAACGCCGCGCACTTGTAGCCCCTCTGGACCGCATTCAGGATCAGCAGGTCTAGCAGCGTCGTCTTCCCGGAACCGGAGAGACCGCTGAACACCGTCACGTCGCCCAGCGTCAGCCCCATGATCTTTCGGTCCAGCTCCAGGATTCCCGTCGGTATGGACACCAGCTTTGACGGGTCCACGTATTCGACGGACGAAAGAGGCTTCCATTTCTTGCCCTTCTTCTCATCCTCCTCCATGATCACCGGGGCCGGCGGAGTTACCCTCCCGTAGTATGCGCTTCTCTGCCTGAACTCCTCCACGTCACGCCTCTCGTATGCGCCCGGGTCATACTTGAGCCTGACGTCGCGCCAGGTGTAGTGGGAGCAGCTGTTGTGGTAGCACTTGAAACCGATGGCTCCGTCTGCAGTCACGAAGATGGCCGAATCCGGCGCCTTGTGGTTCGGGTCGAATGGACACTCTTCCAGCACAAGCCTCTGGCCACCCTTGAATGAAGACCTTTTCGCCACCTTTATCCCGTGATCCGAGATGAATTTCTCGATGTCGAAACTCTCCTGCCTCTGGTACCCGTTCGACCTGTCCGGCTTCTCGGGCTTCGGAACCATCGCGGCCACCTTCTCGATGAACTCCGCCCCGGTTTCCTTGAACTCATCCGGCACGTGCACGAAGGATGACAGCCTCTGCGGACGATCAGCCGTATTCGTCCCCTTGTTCGATACGGTACCGATTACCTTCGCGATTCTCGCCGCGTTGAACACGCTGACATCCACGTCGACGTCCTCGTCGGAAAACAGCATGTCGAGCGCGTCGAGGAAGCCCTTCACGAGTTCGCGGCTCTGGTCGCTCGCTTCGAGGTTGATTTTGTAGTACAGATGGTAGCCGTTGGCCGAATCAGCCACGACGGGGGCCTCGAACCCCTGGTCCCTCAGGAAACGGTACACGTCGCGCATCTTCTTTTGCGCCTTCGCCTTCTCCTCGTCGCTGGAATTCGTGTCAGACGGACGCTTCGGGTCGAAGTCAATCAGAATGACCGTCCGCCTTGCGATGTCGTTGTCCGAGGTCGTCGTCTTCGGCTTCGAGATGAAGCAATCGTGCTGGGTCCTGGAGTAACACGCATCGTTGATCCGATTGATGGTCGCGTAGATTCCGTACCCCTCGAAGTCGCGGTTGGCATGCAATGCCTCGAGCATCGTATCCACGTCAGTGAAATAGCCGGAAAAGGTCTTTCCGGAACCGAGGACCCTCACCTCGGTCAGCACATCCGGCGACTTGAAGATGTCCCACCAGCGCCTTATTTCTGTTTCGTCAATCATATCTTTATCTCCTTTTCAATTTTGCAGATTCTCAGGGCATGCTGGAGTTCGTGGACGAACTTAATATCAAAACTCCTAAAATTTCCAATTCCGGCAATAAAACTTGTTATTTTAAGGTTGGTATTATGGGGGCTTGGATAGTCTCTTCTCCAAATAATTTGATAGTTAGGGCAGTCCCGTCTTGTTTCCTCTTCGGAATCAAACTCCCAACCCTCATATCCAAGTTTTTCAAACCCGTTCTTCTCCAGGATTTCCGGGGTGAGGGGAATAGGAACTAAATAGGGCGGTGTGACTACTTTATTCCAAAGTAAACCTACTTCGCCAGTTCTTATCCAATCTATTTGTCTTGGTATGGCGTCATGTTCAGTACACACCCAGTCTCCGACCATCAGTTCTTCTGCTTTCATGTTTCCCCAGTTTTAATCAATTACCCATTTTCCGTTCATGCGCTTCACCGCGCCTCTCCTCAACACGTGTCTCCTGACATCGAAGTCAAGCCCCATCAGATCTTCCTTCGTGAAGTCCTTGAGCCAGTATGTCTTCCCGTCTTCAAATCGGTCAGGCCCGGCCGGCTTCTCTTCCTCATCCGGTCTCCTGCCGATCCTTGCGTAATTCTTCGCCCGCTCCTGGACGTTGAAGACAGGTTCCATTTCGGCGCGGATCGTATCGGTGCCCGGGTTGTGTTCTCCCCACTTCAAGACAAAAGCGTCAACGCCTTCAGGCGTAAGGATGCCGAGCGCCTCGACCTCTTCGCGCAGCAGGGACTTCTTGAACTCTGCGATCTCGTCCCTGTCCCATCCGAGCATATCCTTCCTGACGGAGGACAAGTGACGCCAGTCCTCGCGCACGCGTGTCTCTGCTACTACATCACTCTTTCCTTTTTCTTTATCCGTAGGTACTACTTCTATTTCTATGTTATCTCTATTATCAGAATTGTTATAAGGAAAGGATAGGATAGGATTAGATTTGCTAAGTTTGCTATCTTTTGCTAGCATTTGCTTGCTTTTGCTAGCACTTGCTACACCGCCGCGACGACCGTTCTCCCTGCGGACATCGCAGACCCTCTGGTACTCTTTTTCCTCAGCTTCGAAGCGCTTCGCGAACATCCCGAAAAAACCGTTCACCATGGCGTCGTCCGACTTGATGCCGGAACGCACCGATTCTTCGCCGTTCTGCCATCGAAGAATCATCGAGAACAGTTCTCCGAGTTGTTTATTGCTGAGTGCGTCAAGCAGGAATATGTCCTGCTTGTATAGAAGGAACGACTTCTTGCTCATGCGGTCTCGTCCTCCGGGCCGTTGTCGCCCCTGGTAAGGGCTGATTCTGCGTAATCTCCCACGGTGAGGGATGATCGCCCCACCGGTCTCTTTTCTTGCCTTCTCATAAATCAAAAGTTTACGCAAACATAAAACTTTCGTGTACAAATATCAAGAAGTCTATAAAAATTTCCTTGATATTTCTGCCGGTTCACTTCTTGAGATAGTATTGCATGACGTGCTTCCGCTCCCCGTCGTGATCGACAACCCAGATGAATTCCCTGGGCGGCTTGTATCCGATGATCTTCTCGATGTCCTTGATCCGGGCGCCCAGTCTGGCGCACTTGAATAGCTTCTCTGCCTTACGGTGCGTGAGCTTCCCTCCGTTCTGCATGTACTCGAGAATCCGCCGGGTCTGCGACGCGGAGGATGCAGCGTTTCTGTTTTCGTTCGTCATGGCTGATATGGTTTGAAATAGTAGAATTTCCTGGGCCGCGCCTCCAATCTGGTGGCCCGCCTTGTCTCCGGTGTCCAGTATGCGATGCAATTGTCCTCATCAAGTATGTAACCGCGCTTCTTCAGATAGCTTCTGGTAAGGATCTTCTCCCTTGGCTGGCAGGACACCCTCATCCGGTACTTCAGAGGGAGCCCCCATCTGTAGCGTGCCCGATCCTCCAGGAAGTGCTGTCTCCTCGTCTCCTGCGCCTTCCTGTGCATCTCCCTGAACTTCTCCTCGCCGAAGAACTCGATAGCGTTGTAGCCCTTCTGGAATCGGGAGCCGATTCCGTTCTCCGGGCCGGTATTCTTTCTCCTGTCCATCGCAATTGAATGACGCAACGCACTTGATAGCCTTTCTCTCCTCTGGCCTTCTATGGCCTTCATGTCCTTGACAAGACCGCGCTCCCTTGCAATCCTGACAAGAGTCCTCTTCGAGATGCCAAGCGTTTCGCACAGCGTGTGATGGATCACCGTCGCGTAGTTTTTTTGAAGATAGTCCTCCTGCTCTGGTGTCAGGAGGACCTTGTTTCTCGGGCCCCTCATCTCAAATCCTCCTCTCCGATGACCGCTTTGACCTTGACGAGCCGCAGGCACTGGTTGCCAACGTTGAACGTGATGTAGTTCTCGTGGATGGGATTCTTTGAGAGATCTATCGTCGCAGGTGTCAGGCGCTTGTTTTCTGCCAGGCGCTTTTCCATATAAGCGTTCAGGTCCCTTCCGACATTGTCGAGCTGGTCCTCCGCGATCAAGGTGTGCAAATAGTTTGCACAGGCATACTCCATGACGGCCTCCTCGACCTTCGGCCTTCCCGCCACGCGGTAGGCGTCGAATACGAACCAGTATTTCATTTCGCTTCCTCCAACATCGATTCGCGGCCGGCTTTGTATCCGAACTGGAATCCACCCATCATGCAACCCCTCCCATAATCGTGCAATGCTTTCTCCAGGCCGTTCTTTTTTGCAAGCGTGATAAGCTTGGCGGATTCCTTGATTCCGGCAAGAAGTAAAGCGGACATGTCGACGGCTCGCCAATTTGACGGTTCGACACGCCCATAGGCTTCTGATTCCACAAGAAGATCCTTTATCTCAGCCTCCTTGAAGGCTTTCTCGGCAAATCTATCCATTGATTTTGTCCTCCTTTCTTTTTGCTCCGTAGCCGGTCAGGGCGGCGATGGCGAGAAGGGCGTAGTTGCCCCAAAAAGGGTCGCCGGCCTCATCCGTCAGAATGCATGCAGCCAGGATCGCCGTGATGCACGCGATCCCCAGAGCGTTATTTGATTTCTTTTTCATAATAATCCAGATAAAAAAAGTTCGTCTTTCCGAACCGCCAACCATGTCAGAAATTGCACAATTATGTTTCATCCGGGATGCTTTGATCCGGCAGATGTGACGAACTTCAATAGGTTCACCAGCCTTTTCGCGGCGCCACATGAGCCATATTTCTGACCTTACCAGTACCGTGTCCAGATAGGGACCCGCGCCTTATCCCCGGAGCCGCTTTTTATGAATGATAGAAGCCTTGGAATCTTACCAGGCGGTCGAGGTATTCCGGGGATTTCATCAGGCCGTCGCCCTTGCCGGTGAGCGTTTCTGCGCCTTCCTCGTCAAGCACGACCCGGCTGTCCGTCGCCTTCGGGACACGGAAGCAGATCTGGACAGGGAAGTTCACCTTCGTGTCTCCGGACATGACGTTGACCGATGCCCTCTGCGTCGCGGCGATGACGCGGAATCCGGCCGAGCGCCCCTTCTGCAACAGCATCTGGAAATTCTCCGCCAGGGACTTGTCCGTCCTGATCTTTACCTTCTCTGCCTTCTTCGGAACCTGATCCTCCGCGATGCCCGCAAGCAGCATCTTCAGCCCCGTCGCCGTAGGGACCATGTGCTCCTCGTAAACGTCCAGATCCTTTCCTTTCCTCGACTGTGCGATGGCATCCGCGAACTCGTCAAAGACGACCAGCGTGAGATAGTTTCCGGAGCCATACCTGACCCTTTCTTCCATCTCACTCACAAGGGATTTCATGGCGGACTCGATCTTCTCGATCGTGTTGTGCACGGTGACGCCATCCTCGGAGAGGTCTCCGAATTCGTTCTTCGGGTCAAGAACTACGATGTCCTTGATTCCGGCGAGCTTCGCGTATGCGACCGTCGACCGGATAAGGACCGACTTCCCGGAGCCGGTGGCGCCGCAATCCAGCACATGGGGCGTCGCGTGGTTGTCCAGGTCCCAGACGATCGTCCGGCCGTAGTTGTCGACGCCGATAGGGATGCGACGTCCGGAGAGCAGGGAACCGTCCCAGGCGAGGTCCTTGTCGCGGACCTTGTTCACTTCGATCGCAAGGTAGGACTTGCCTTCGTAGACTTCCAGGTCGGATGCGATGCGGACGGATGCGACGTCCAGGGCGTTTGCGATGTCGAGCGCGTATTTCTTGATGTCTCCCGTACGAACTCCGGCCGAGACCTGGACAAGGTATGTGTTGGATGAGAAGCCGTCGATCTCCTTGTAGACCTGGACCGGCTTTCCGAACGTCCGGAGGACGTGTTCGATTTTTTCGCTGTTTGTCATGTTTGAATTCGTGTAGTCGTATGGAATGAATGCCGCCGCCTTCTGCCTGAAGCTCGTGATCACCTTCGGGCTGACGTTGGCCACGGATGCGTCGCGCACTTTCCGGATGCGCTTTGCGATGAGTTCCTTCCTCCCCTCCGGGATTCTCGGGAAGTCGTCGACCTCCGCGATCATCGTCCGGGTCCAGAAGGCATAGAGTTCCGCCTTATCCGACAGGTTGTCGGCGTCATTGATGGTGTAGATGTAGTCAGGATCGTTCACGGCCTGGATCATCCTCCGGAGCGGCTCGTAGAGCATCGCCTCGTAGAGCCTCCTGCTGTCGTCGTCCATGACGATCGCATGCTTCCGGATCTGCGGTCCTCCGTCCTTGTTCGCGGAGTACTTGTTCTCCATGAACCAGACCTCGTCAACCTTGATCCCGGTGTGCTTCTCGAACCCGAGGACGTAGGTGATTCCCTGCTTTCCGTGCGTCAGCGCAACCTCTGCCTCGTCGGTGTACTGGCCCTTCGACTTGTGGTCGACTACGACCACCCGGCCGTCGGTCAGCCGCAGCGCGACGTCGATGAGGAAATGGCAGGGGAGCGGAATGTCGACACCGTTGACCGTGAGCCACTCGGTCCACTTCTCCTCGACCGTGAGGACCTCGTCGAGCTCTTCCAGGTAAATGTCCTTCTCGCGCAGGAAACTCTCCAGGCAGGAGGTGACGACCTTGTTCGCCTTCGCAATGCAGTCTTCCACCGTCGGGCACGTCTTCTGGATCTGCCACTTGTTCGCATCGACACCGTCGATGTATTCGAAAGCCACCTGCTGGAGTTCAAGCAGGTCCGGCTCCCGTCCCTCGGTCTTGATCGTCAGGAAGAAGTGGGCAAGCGCCTCGTGATATGCATTTCCGGCGACGGAAGATGCGGCGAACCGCCCCTCCTCACAGTAGATGTAAGTCCGCTCGAACGCCTTTTCGTTTCTGGCAAAGGTGCTGACGGCCGAATATGACCAGGAACCAACGAGGAAGTTCGAAAGATGCTCCTCGAGCATTTCTCTCGAATAGGACTCGTACTTGCTCATGGCTTACGGCATGTCGTTGACGTCCTCGGCCTTTCCGGATGCCTTCCGTTCCCGGAGACCACCCTTCATCTGATCCACGGCCTTCTCGAAGGACTCCTGGTCCTGGTACTCGGCTTCCCGTTCCGGGTTGTCGAGATAGGCGCCGTTTCCTCTGTCGTCGAAGACCATCTGGTCCTGCTTGATGGCGGCGCCCAGCTGGCTCATGTCCTGGGCGGAGAGGGGCGCCCATTTGGCGAGGAGCCTCTTGAGAACAGTCTTTTCGGCCATCGCGTCGAAGTCGGTGGTCCATTTGGATTCAGCTCTCACTTTCTCGTACTGGCTCCGGTAGGTCTGGGAATACCGTTTCGCGTGCTTCTCCGCCTCTTCGACCGTCATGAAGTCCGCCTTGGAGAAACCGTTGGTGAGGGCGAAGTAGGCCGCGTAGCCGACGATCCTCTTGGACTCGCGGTCCGGTATCTCCTCGAAACGATATTCGCCGGTGAGAAGGTTCCTGCCCTTGTACTCTCCCTCCCTGATGTCCACGACGTTCATCAGGGAGATGCGGCCGGTGCGCTGGCCGAGCTGGATGAAGGCGCGGTAACCGAACTGGAGCTGGGCGAGTTTCTTCTGCACCTTGGTCACGGCTCCTGTTTCGGGATTCGTGATGGAGGCCGTCGTCTTGTACGGGATGAGATGTGCGAACCCGAGGTTCGGGTCCAGGGGAAGGTCCAGGGCGGTAGCCTTCAGCGCGGCGAAAACCACCGACATCGGCTCACAGTCCTGGAGCTGAGTGTTGTTGGCGACGACCGCCACGATGTTGTTGATGAACGTCTCCTTCTTGTTGCCCAGCACCATGTCGAGGTACTCCTGGGTCCTGACGTTCATCAGCTGTGAGTTGAACCGCTTGAGCGGCGACGCCGACACGTTGGCGTCTTTCTGATTGTTTTGGTCCATAATGTAATGCGTAATATGTGTTAAATGTATTGTTTCCAGAACCTGTTGATCTCCGAACCGAGAAAGAAGGTGTGGTTAGGCTTGACGAACAGTCCCTTGATATGACCGTCTTTCAGGTACCGCCTCAGCGTATTCCTGTTGATACCGAGCAGGTATGCCGCTTCTTTTATGGTGTAACGCCGATCCCGGTCGGCGTTTGGGTAGATTCCGGTCAGCATACGCCCATGCTTTTGCACACCAGGCGGATCTGCGGTGCTCCGACGTCATAGTCCTTTGCGATTTCGGCGAAAATCCGCGCCTGTGATACGGTCGGGTAAGCAATCCGCATCCGCCGGTACCGGTCAGCGATGTCCTTGTTCCGACTCTCCCGGAGAGCCTGTTTCTCGGTTTTCAACATTTCCATTTTTGTAAAATTTAATGTTATATTTTTTATAAAATTTTTACTACCTTTGTCATAGGATTGCATGCAAAGGTAAATAGAAATTTTATATTTGTCAAGAAAAAATTTATAAAAAATAAAAGAAACTATTTTACAATGACCAACGAGGAGATTTACAGCAGGATAAGACAACACTACGGACTGGAACGGAATATCGACTTTGCGAAGCATCTCGGAGTCACCCCGCAGCAGGCGAACGCCATCGTCAAGCGCGTCAACATAGACTATGACCTGGTTCACGAGAAATTTCCCGAGGTGTCAGCGGTATGGCTGTTGAGCAAGGGGGAGAAAGGGGAGATGATTGAAGAGGAGCACGGGAATGAGACGGATGGCTCGGCGGCAGGCACCGGATTCCGTGCGGACGATCTCAAAGTGGCCCTAAACAACGCACAGCACGCCTTGCTCAACGAGCAGGAGACGTGCCGCAAGCTCCAGAACCAGATGGACGGTATGCTGGAAATCATGAAGAACATGACTGCAAAGCCCCAGGACTGACGCGCCATGAACACTCCCGACAGTATTATTATCGTCAACCGGTTCTTCGAAGCCCTGGAGATCCTCAGGTCGGAACATATCATCCGAGGTCTGAAGACCTTCGCCCATCGGTATGGGATCAACGACCGGAACATCTGGCTCCAGCGTCGGGAGCCTGCGAGGAACATCTTCCAGCCGGCGTGGCTGGAATACCTTGTCCGGGATTATGCTTTGTCCGCCGAGTGGCTCCTTCTCGGCGAGGGGCCGGTCTTTGATCCGGAGAGGAAGCGGGCCTTCGACGAGGCCCGGGCGGCCGAAAAAAAGGCTAAGCACCGCAAAAAAACCGCAACGGCACTTTTGGAAGAGCCGGAAGCGGTTTTGTAACTATCTGTAATACAGTTATTTACTTTGTTTTATTAAATTTTCAAGAAGCGGCTTCCCAAGCCGAAGGTCGCGAGTTCGAACCTCGTATTCCGCTCCCGGTGCCGACTCATCCTTGAGCCGGCTCTTTTTATAATGGGTTATTTCAAGGCATAATCCGAGACGGATTTGAGTCCTGTGGTGCCGAAGTAGGAGGGAACCAGCGTGCCCTTGAGATAGACGCGGGTGCCGATGAGGTCGGGGT